>Ga0307509_10000670_pt1 | contig 58278 bp, 60 predicted proteins | sample 10_EM_MG_FD_202245 | JGI IMG/M metagenome (GOLD analysis project Ga0307509, IMG submission 202245) | Populus trichocarpa ectomycorrhiza microbial communities from riparian zone in the Pacific Northwest, United States - 10_EM | ecosystem: Host-associated > Plants > Roots > Unclassified | place...
TCTACTTCGACAACCAACTTTTCCTCGAGAGAACTAAATTGAGTGAAGCTTCGAGCTTAACTATATTAAGTTTTACCGTTGATTCTTCTGAATTATTTTACCTCATCTTTATCTTCTACTTTGAGTTTTTGGTGCGGTCGCAACCTTAGAGTTCACCTCTCTATAGGGTGCCCCCGTTACAATTAATAATAATAATAAAAGAAAGTCTGGTAAACGTGGTGGTGCATATGTCTTGGCATCCAGTGTGACACTCTCATCGTGGGTGGTTTCCCGGCTCTTTATTTCTAATTGATAGTCTCCACGAGTATTAGTTGTCCTTATTTTATCATTCTTACGCTCTTAGGTCTGGTGAACTCGTTTACTCAGACTTTTGCTTTACCAACAAGTTCTCTGTAGCACAGCCACATGCACCGCCATGTTCACTATATTTTTTTTTATAAACCTTTTTCATTTCATGCGCTAAGTTAGAAAAAGCAAGAACACATTTTTCTCCCAGGCCTAAAGCCAAATGCCTGAATCAGCCCTGTCTCCCATCACAGTTCCATCGGTGCTGGAAATACCCCTCCGTGCTGGTCCTTGGCACCAGCCATCCAAGCCAACATGCTGCACTAGAGGCCGCTATGCTCCAACTTCCTTAAAGCAAAAAACAAAACCAAACTCAGGCCACATCTCCCCAAAAGTGTTAGGCGGGAGCCTATCTCAAAGTCTTGCAAGGTATCTCAGGCCGATAATCTTAATCGTAGACAGAGATTGCCTAGGAAGGCTCAGTGTCTAAAATAGAGGTAGGTTGAATGATAAAAGATTTTTAGCATAAAAACTTATATTGATAAGATCTCTTTTCTATTGCTTGATATTCAAAATAGCTCAGGAGGCACCTCGATATTTATATGCCATGTCTGGGTGGTCGTAGGCTATATCTAGTTCTTATACTAACTAAGTATCTTCTAAAAAACTCTAGCTTCTTCTGAAACTGCAAACAGCATTTAACCCTGACAATTCTGTTATCTCACTCGACTTCCAAATCGCAACACCATGAACTTTCCTGACCGTGCTCCCAGACATCAGTCCATTAGTTACGATCCATCTATGTTGGCATGGAGTCATGCTTACTATTGCATACGCAAAATAGTCTCCATGATCGAACCAACAAAGGGACCAGCTTTGTTATCGAACTACTCAGCATTGCAGATGGATTCTGCACTCGACAACTGCAAGGGATAAGATACACTTGTTATGATAATTGCTCCAATGGCCATTATCCCTCCATAGTCATATCGTTATCCTATGCTTCCGTCAGTATCCCCAGAATACTATTGACGTGTGTGAGTGCGGGTATGCCTGATCTCTCAAACAACCACATCCAACAACACCATTCACTTCTGTGACTTTCATCGCGAGAGCATGGAGTATAGAATGTGTTGCTTAACTATTGTCGTTAAAAACGTCCCGTTACCTAATGACCACCTTCGCGACTCTTGTCTTCAGTGCTCAGTAACCATATGTGACGTTGACCGATATGGCTCAGACCACTTGCATAAGCTCGCCAAAGGTCTTCCCTCATATATCCTGTGAACAGAATCCCGTCGGTCGGACGGCCGCGGCGTATACGGGGCTACGAGGAGAGCTCCAATGACTATGTCTTTGGTGAGGGGACGCAACTACAGCGCTGTCTGCCAATGTAGCGCAGTCTCAACGCTGGTGCGGGAGGGGGGTGCTGGCTTGTCCTTTTGAACTCAGAATCCTAAGGTAGGGTAACTATATGTCTTTATTCACTAATGGAAGGCTAAGCCTTCCGGTATACCTAACACGAGCTCCCTCTCTCCAAGCTTTGTCCTCAAATGCTTCTAAGATCTTCCTTCCATCATTTTTCTGAAAAACAAATAAAATCCTTTTTGAACTCTTGGAGGTAGGGTAAAAAGCCTCATGCGTTTACTTGTCCACACGAGGAAAACTTTTATCCCTATTCAACATCTGCCCTACTCCGCATATCTGGGTTTTCCTGATGAAAACCTTCTACTAACTCCAGAGCGTTTTCCAAACTCTCAGGCGGTTCCCAGGTGTTCTCATCCTCAGAACACCCCTTCCATTTAACAAAATACCTTAGTTCGCACATTCACTTATTGTGACCGCGAACCTTTCTTGTATAAGACCTTATTTCACTCTTTACAATCCGTTCCACTTCCCATTCGAGATCGCCATCGATCTCTTCTGGCTCTCGTGGAGGTTGTTCTCTCCCTTCTCGTATAGAGGTTCAATAGAGTTCCAACAGTGAAACATGGAAGGTTGGGTGTATCCTTCATCTGGGCAATATTTCGAGATTGAAAGCGCGTTGTCCTCTTGCTTCTATGATTTTAAAAGATCCTTACAGCTTGGGGCTTAACTTCTTCGAGGGTCGTTTTGTATGAATATTCCTTCCATTTAGCATTACCAAATCGCCTTCTTTATAGTCCAACTGTCGTAATGTTTTTCAGTCATAGTATTTTTTCATTGCCTCTCGGGTATAATTTAGCGCTTCCACCGCTCATTTGTGAATTGCCTGCATACAGTGGCTGTAGAGCTCAGCCGCTAGGTTTTGAGCTTGTCGCTCTCGCATCCATTCTGTCTGTGGATGATAACCGTAATTTGCCAAGAAGGGTGACATCCCAGGTGCATTGGTTGTGGAATGGTTGTACGCGAATTCGGCTAAGGATAACAGCTGATACCAGTTGTCTTGGTCATAATTGACAAAATTTCCTAAGTCACCTTCCAGCACTTGGTTGGTTCTTTCCGTCTGACCTTCTGTCTGTTGGTGGTACGCTGTCGACATTTTTCTTTTAATCCCTAGCAGCTTGCAGAGGGATTCCCAAAACTCTCCCGAGAATTTTGCATCCATGTCGGATATGATTTCCGTGGGTAGACCGTGAAGCTAGCAGACTTCTCATAGTAAAATGTTTGCGACGTCCTTTGCGGTCGCGTTTATCCAGAGACCAATAAAGTATGCCATTTTTGTAAATCGGTCGACTACTACCATGATTTGAGTGTAGCCTTGTGATTCCAGTAGTTGGGTTATGAAATTGTTTGAGATAGAGTTCCATGCCGCGTATGGTGTTTCAAGAGGTTGAAGCAATCCCCATCGTGCATGTCGTGGAGATTTATTGTGTTGGCACTCATCAAATGACCGAATGTAATCATTTATCTATTCGGTGAGTCCTTTCCAATAAAAATCTCTCGTGATTATCTCAATCGATTTTTTCCATCCCAAAATGTCATGCGACCTTTGAGTCGTGGCATCCTTTCACAATCTTAGTTTTTAGAGCATCGTCTGCTGGTATGTATAGCCAATTTTTGAAGTAGGAGAACCCGTTCTTGTATTGCCAATTTGTAGGCAATTCTTTGCCACGGGTTATTAGATCTTTTAGCCTCGCTTCTCTGCTCAACCAGTCCAAATCGTCTTTTGATGCTTCTCAGACCTCTTCCAAATGTTCTAACTCGTACTACTATAGTAGAGCTTTGGATATCATAGCGCTCAATACCATGACCTCTTCCTGGAGGAGCCATGGATTTCGTCCGATATCATTTTCGCTAAATAGTCGGTTCTCCCTGCTGTCCGCATATAGCTGACACATGATTAGCTGTACCTGTTCCACCGCTATGCTTCGTTTAGGCGATAGGTCCGTGCTTCCAAATCCTTTGTTTTCCTGATCGGTTATTGGTAGGTTGTCCACCTCCATCATTCCTGACATGTCTATTTTTTTGATGATCATTTGTGCAATCCGGTCCCCTTCTTGAACCTGATAACCTTTTTTTCCATGATTCATCATGATGAGTTTGACCTCTCCTGTATAGTCGGCATCTATCACTCCTCCGCCGATTCCTATACTTTCCTTGTATGCCAAGCCGCTTCGTGGGGCTATTCTAGCATAAGTTCCTTGTTGTATTCCTATCGCGATTCCGGTTCCGATAAGCTTTTGTCCTTGTGCTGGGATCAGAACGTCCTCGAGAGCGTACAAGTCATGACCTGCCGAAAGTCTTGAGCCTCTTAGGGGTAGTGTGGCTTTTGTCGCCATTTTCATCACTTGAATGGCCGCAGCCCATTGCACTAGCATCCGTTTCTTCAATTTTTCCTGAACCGGTTCATCCTGTACAAGGCTTATTAAAAAGTGTTCCGGCTTCAGAATTGATTGTTCAGTGTGCTCAGCTCCCTCCTCAGGACGATACTCTGGTCATCTGCTTAATGCATCTGGCTTACCGCTTCGGGCTCCTGGCCGATAGATAATTTTAAAATTGAACGATGCAAGCAGTTGCGCCCAGCGGAGTTGCCTTTGATTCCACTTTTTTGTCGTCAAAAAGTGTTGCAAATTCTGGTGGTTGGTATAAACCGTAATCGGCTTGTCCGCACCTTACAAATAGTGTTTCCATTCCATGAACGCCTCTAATATGGCCAAGAGTTGTTTATCATGAATCTTGTAGTTGCATTCAGCTGAGTTCAGCTTTCAGGAATGGAATGCTACCGGTTGGAGTCTTTTGTCTTGAGATTGGGATAAAATTGCTCCAAGCGCGAAATCACTTGCGTCAGTCTCAATTACTGTCTCTCGTTCCGGGTAAAAATGTGCCAGGATTGGCACCGTGGTGAACTGCTGTTTGAGCTTTTCAAACGCTAGGTTCTGCTTGTGTCCCCAGCTGAACTTTTGTTTGTCCCCTTCCAACATTTCCGTTATCGGCTTGCAAATCTTACAGAAGTTCTCGATAAACCTTCGATAGAAATTTGCGAAGCCAAGCAAAATCTGAACTTCTTTCACCGACCTAGGTGCTTTTCATTTCCTTATTGAATCCACCTTTCTCGTGCTCTTTGTTACCCCATCGGTTGCCACAATATCCCTAGAAACTCTACAGCTTTGACATGAAACTCAGATTTTTTAATGGACACTGCTAACTGCTGTTCCATTAGTCGCGAAAGAACTTGTTTTACCATAGCGACATGTTCTGCATATGTCTTTGAGTAAATGAGGATGTCGTCTAAGTACACCACCACTCCTTGGTCGAGAAATTCGCCTAGTATTTTATTCATCATGCGTTGGAAAGTTGCAGGAGCATTTACTCGTCCAAACGGCATGACTTTATACTCGTATTGTCCATACCGAGTTCTGAACGCTGTCTTCCATTCATTACCCTTTTTGATCCTTCTTAGGTGATAACCATCCTTCAGGTCCAATTTTGTGAATATGGTGGCACCCGCAACTCGATCTCGTAGTTCGCTCATTAAAGGGACCAGATATTTATCGAGAATTGTTAATTTGTTGAGTTGTCGGTAGTCACACATAATCGTAAGCAACCATCGGGGTTTGGTACAAACAAAATTGGCGCTCCAGCTGGTAACTGGCTATGCGTAATTTTACCCTGTGTCAGCATTTCGTCAAGGTAGGTCTTTAGGGTGTTTAACTGGTATTGTGACATAGGATAAACGGGTCCCCAGGGAGGTTCTGCTCCTTCCTTAAGATCGATCACATGATCGAACGTTCACCTGGGGGACAATTTTTCCGACGCTTCCGGCCGAAATAAATGCTTGAACTGAGCATATACTCGTGGTAGTGTTTCTAACTCCACGGGATCCTTCTCGTCCACTCTTCCTATTCTTCCCACATACTGGGCCTTTGGATCGTATGCGACTGTCTCGTCATACTCAAATAGATCCTTTACGGCCTCATTCTCGACATGATCGCAACATGTTGTTTGTCCAAAATTCCATTTTTTTGGTTCGTCTAGATGTGACAGGTGGTCTTCGTAGTACCACCATCCAAAGGGTATGATAAGGTCAAAATGTCCTGTTGGTGCAATCTCTGCGGAGATGGGAGACCTATGTGCATTTCCGATTTCCAAAGTGATAGGGCGGGTATATCTTTGACCGCCGGATGAACTTGAAAGTCCATCAAATCCGACTATTATAATCTGTTTTCTTGAGACCTTGTATGGGATGTCGAGTCGTTCGACTAATTTGTCGCTTCGCAGGAAACAACTGGCTTCTGAGTCCAGCAAAACGTGAATGCGCGTGCGTTTGCCCTCAACATCTAGCTGGGCAGGTCCTTCCGGACATAAGTAATGTTTTGGAGAACTTGGTATCGGCCTTTGAGGGTCTTCCGGTTCTTCATTTTTTCTTTTTAAATCCATTGTCTCGTTGACTATGGTTTTTTATTACCGCGTCCCTTGCAGTTTCATCCAGAGAGAACTCCTCAGATAAACTTTCTGAATTAGTATTTCGTGCAGCCCACTACAAGCGGTCTTTTCCTCCTGCCGAGGAGTTCCCAAATATCAGGCATTACCGTTTCGCACAATGTCTCCACCTTGCAACCAGGCCTGCGCAGTCCGTATCGTTGACTTATTTCGTGGATCATAGGCCACTAATCTGGAATGGTACCTTCTTCTTCATACCATTTGGGTTTAACCGAGCGACCTGTTGGGCCTTGGATAGCGTAGAAGCTTGAAACAAGCGTGCCCTAATCACTAAAGCCACAGCACGGGTAATCATCCTCGCCCATGCTCTTCCTTGTCGTATTCGGAACCCTCACGCTAGAGTGGCACCTGTCTCGGTCTCAGGGATAGTTTAAACTCGATAGTGAGTCTGAATACCCGATGTACCCTAGCTTTTCACTTCCGGTGTCTTTTATCTATCCCCTACAGTGCAGCGTCCGCTTTCGCTAGGTTCCGGTAATTTTAGGCCATCTTGTCCCTTAGATCGAGGTAGAATAGTCTCGTCTCTATTAGCTAGCTTCCAGTCATGCAAAGTCGGAAATTATCTTGCTTTTTTGCATCCTTCCCGGCCCTCAACGTCTCTCTTTCTTTCCTCGATCCGTGCCCTGGTGTTTCCCTCATCCAGTTCCAGTACTCTTAACGCGATCGAACTCAACTGTGAATGTCCATGAACGATTACATTCCACTGTGTCGTCTCAGTGCCTGGCTGGATTCTTTTCCTTCTTCTTATGACCTGGTTCCCCTTCTTGCGATTTGTCTATTCGTCGTTTCTCCAAGGTTCACCAACCAAGGGGTTCATTCGATATAGATGCCTCGTTCTGGGACCTCAGCCATAAGGTGCGCTCCACATTGTTCTTTTTGAGTTTCGATTCCCAGAGTTACGCCCAGACTACCCATCCGCCATCGCCGGTGGTGCCTGAGAAGACTAAAGTATCTCACCGTCATACATGTCCCATGCAACCGGACGGTCTATCCTGTTCACCGATGGTGAACTTTCTCCTCGGCTTTGTTCAGCCACGACAGCTACCCTTTTGCTTTGACCCTGGGGTTGATCGCACTTTCGTTTATTTGCCTCATACCTCTTGGTACTGAATGTCGCGATGGATTGCTCCTTTCAACAATGTTTCCAGAAGTGGTTTGTCATCCCACATCGTGTGCATGCCTTGTTGTTCCTTCGTCAATCCCGAACATCCTTAGGTATAGTGTCATGAGCTTTATCCCAGTCCGTATGTACTACCTCTTTTTTGTCGGTAGCTGTCTTTTCCTTCGACCATGTTTTCGTACGAGGTACCCTAGGCTTTCCCATTTAGGCCACCAGTTTTTCTGCCTTATACCTTTTGGGGGGTCATGTATTGCTCTTTGTCAGAGCCCGGTCTTCCGTTTTTTGACTTATCAATGTCCCCGAGGATTGGCCCTTTCCGTGTCTTAGGCGTTTGTCTTCCTCGTGATTCTCGTGCTGAATCATTGCATTCTTAAACCCTTCTAACCATAATTCATCTTTGGAATAGGTTTCAAATGATTGTCTTATTAGTCCGGCTTCCGGCATTTAAGCCTTAAGCATGTCCCTCCATGCTACCCCTTGGAGTCCAACCTTAATGTTCTGGTTCTGTTATATGCAAAAGGAATTGTCCTATGTCCCCATGATACGTTTCAAGTTTCATCAACTTGTGGGTCCTTTCTGCCTCGTGTGAAGGCGCAAATTGTGTAGTTACTTTTTGTTCAAACATGAACCATCTTTCGTAACCGATCTCCTTTGTATATCCCAATGCCCCTGACATCTTTTTCCGCTAGGTATCTGTGAAACGAGCTACATCATCTCCTTCCATTCGTCCCAGGGCGTATTTGATTCGATCTACCTCCATCATCCATAGGTGGCTGTTCCGTTCGAAATAGTTTTGAACTGAAATTAACCATATTCGAATATCCTGATGGGATATGTTTTTGAATACCCACGGAGAGTCGGAGGGCCTTTTGGTGCTTAGCAGTTGTTCCTGAGCGATTGCTTTTGCCATAACGTCTACGACATCTTCCTCTTCATCCCCCGTCTCGGGGTCTGGACCCGCTCAGTCTTTTCCTTTCTTTCCACGACTTGGGCCTCCTTTCGGATCCTGCCCTTCGTCATTGTTGTCATCACCATCATCTGGGTCGAGGTCTCCTGCCCCGTTCATAGTCGTTGGTGGTTTCTGACCTCCTCCGTTTCCTCCTGACTGTTCAGGAGTCGGATTCGACCATTTCTTTGGGCCTCCATCTGTATTCCATACGGTCCGTTCCCTATTGTCAGTAGTTATAGTCGGGGCTACTGACCTTTGAGCTGAGATGGCTCCTACTTGGGTTTTTAGATCAATGAGGATGTCATGAAGCTTTGCCATTTCTGCTTCATGACGTCCCTGTTGATCTCTCGAGGCTTCCTTGTGTTCATCTTTGTGTCGGTTCAGAATCGACACGTAATTGGCATTATTGTTTGCTCAGCTTCCTCAACTTTGAGGATGCGGTCTCGAAGCTGGTTATCCTGTCATTGGCTATGTTCCGTCTGCTCTGCTTGGCGAGCTTGTTGAGCTTGGAACGCCGCTTGAACCCTTGCCACGATTTCCGCTTGAATATTTTTGGATTCCTTGTCCAGCATACCAATCGTTCACTCAAACATGTTCAATTCTTCAACCAGTATGGACTCCCCTTGTTCCGAGCGGCGTTGGAGTTTTCCTAAATCTCTAGCTTGTTGTTGACCCTGGATCGAAAGGCGTCCTATATCCAGATACATGGAATTCTGATTTTTGGCCATTCGCTAGCTAAATCTTCCGAGAACACCTCCTAGTTGGCCGGCGAATTGATTTAATTCTTCCCTTGAAATAAAGGTAAGAGTGGGTGTCTTAGAACGTCCCCGGGTTAGTCATCAAAGAGCTACCCTCCCAATTGTGCTGGTATCCAGCGGGCCTGGAGTTTGGCTGCTGCTATGGATGATGGTCTCATCCCCACCGATCATCTCGGAATCATGGGTTTCTTCTGTCATGTTTGGTGATCGTGATGTGTCAGGTCGCCGATACAGCGGGGAAACTTGTCTGTTCTTAATTGCACAGGTTTGGAGGGTATCTGGTGATGCTTATCAAATTGACTTGGGGTTAAGCCAGATAAGCGGAATTTCGTAGTCCTTGTCAGACGTAGGGTATGGGGTATTCCAGTCATAGTCTGGAAACTTGTAGGTTTTTATATCCCTCGTGGGATATGGAGTGTTCCACTCCTTGTCTGGTTCTTGAACCAAGTCTCGTTGTTGCTGGAGGTAGGTTTCTATCCTCTGAGCAGCTGTAGGGGCATTGGCAACAGTATTGCCGAGCGGGAAAAGGTAAAGTCATGGAGGATATGAGGTGAATCTGTTAAAAGTTCTTCAAACGAGTAAAATCGATGTTCGAAGATAGAGTCGGTGAGAGATAAGGGTTCACAAATGAACGCTTTACTTATCGCGCCGAGCAGAGTTATCATGTATCGAGCCTTGGTAACAAGGAGAAATATCAATATACTGTAAGGTGGGAGCCTGTCTCCAAGTCTTGCGAGATATCTTAGGCCAATAATCTTAATCGTAGACGGAGATTATCTAGGAAGACTCAGTGTCTAAAATAGAGGTAGGTTGAATGATAAAAGATTTTTAACGTAAAAACTTATATTGATAAGATCTCTTCTCCGTTGCTTGATGTTCAAAATAGCTCGGGAGGCACCTCGATATTTATATGCCGCGTCTGGGTGGTCGCAGGCTACATCTAGTTCTCATACTAACTAAGTACCTTCTAAAAAACTCCAGCTTCTTCTGAAAGTGTGAAAACCATTTAACCATGACAATTCTGTTATCTCACTCGACTTCCGAATCGCAACACCATGAATTTTCCTGATGGTGCTCTCACACATCAGTCCATTGGTTACGATCCATCCTCGTTGTCATGGAGTCTTGCTTACCATTGCATACGCAAAATAGTCTCCATGATCGAACCAACAAAGGTGCCAGCTTTGTTATCCAACCTCTCAGCATTGCAGATGCATTCTGCACTCGACAACTGCAAGGCATAACATAGACTTGTTATGATAATTGCTACAATGGCCATTATCCCTCCATAGTCATATCATTATCGTATGCTTCCGTCAGTATCCACAGAATACTAGTGACCTGTACGAGTGCGAGTATGCCTGATATCTCAAACTACCTGATCCAACAACACCATTCACTTCTGCGACTTTCATCGCAAGAGCATGGAGTACAGAATGTGTTACTTAACTATTGTCCGTAAAAACGTCCTGTTACTTAATGACCACTTTCGCGACTCTTCTCTTCAGTGCTCAGTAACCTTATGCAACGTTGACCGATTTGGCTCAAACCACTTGCATAAGCTCGCCAAAGGTCTTCCCTCATATATCCTGTGAACAGAGTCCAGTCGGACAGACGGCCGCGACGTATACAGGGTTACGAAGAGGGCTCCAATGACCATGTCTTTGGTGAGGGGACGCAACTACGGCGGCGTCTGCCTATGTAGCGCCGTCCCAACGCTGGTGCGGGAGGGGGGTGTTGGCTTGTCCTTTTGAACTCAGAATCCTAAGGTAGGGTAACTATAGGTCTTTATTCACTCATGGCAGGCTATGCCTTCCGGTATGTCTAACAAAAATATCCAAACCCTATTCCCCTCCGCTCACTCCTTCCGAACATAGACGCAATGACAAATCTTCACAACAAAAGAAAAATCTGGCCATCCAGCCATCGACCTGAACCCTCCTTTCCCAGTTTCCTGAGGCAATCTTGACCGGAGAGGTTCGTATACAACAAGTAACGACCTATCTTTCACCCTGTTAATTAAGATTATTGCAATCTTAATTAAACAGTGTGCAAAATAGGTCTTTACTTGTTGTATACCAACCCCTCCGGTTGAGATTGCTACATTAGCGCTCTAAAGAGACGCATACATGGTGGGGTCGACCTATACCTTGTGTTTGCCCATAACCGTGCAAAGGTTCCTGCCGATTATGTAACTGCTCGCATTTCCAAAATGTTGCAGCACGTCTACGACGTGCCCGACAGCTCAACGTCAGAATCAGCTCAACGTCAGAATCAGCTCAACGTCAGTTTTTTTGTGTATATGAATTTAGGAGTTATTGGCCACCACCAAACATCTCTTAATGTATTAAAATCCTCCTGGCTTTCCCAGACATTGTTTTAGGCCTTCGCAAATAGACTTCCCATTTTTTTCCCCTCCCTTTTACAGCAGATCCCGCTCAATGTCACTTTTAAGCTCAATCAAAACTAAAGACCCCCTAGCGAACATATAAGTTGCAAAGGAGAAGAAAAAAGATTGGAGGCTTATTGGCAAAGGCCTAAAACAGTGTCTTGGAAAGCCAGGAGGATTTTAATACATTAAGAGATGTTTGGTGGTGGCCAATAACTCCTAAATTCACATACAAAAAAAAACTGACGTTGAGCTGATTCTGACGTTGAGCTGTCGGGCACGTCGTAGACGTGCTGCAACATTTTGGAAATGCGAGCAGTTACATAATCGGCAGGAACCTTGGCACGGTTACCCTATAACCAAAGGAAATACAAAACAAATTTAGCACAAACCAAAACCTAAGTCCCAGCCTTGGGGGCATTTTACCTGTCTCATGTCAAGCCCCGAACGTCATTATCCCTTCACCTCCTACCGACTGATCATCCAAAGATGACACTTCCAATAGATGCCAATGTCTTCTAACCAGCCACTACCAATCCACTACTAATATGTGACAGCCACACCAGCCACCCCCTCACCCAAAGGTCCACGGACCAATGAGCAGACACTGAGTCTTTTAGTAGCCCTAAATCATTATCAGAGTGAAATAAAAGCTAGGGGAAGAACTCAGCAGCAATCCAGAGAAGAGCTGAAGCCTGCTAGAGATAAAGTTCTGATGGAAGTAATGAACAAGCACCATTTCCAAAGAAAAATTTAAACCATCGTAATGGAGTCAAAGACATGAAGCCATCGTGAGATGAACATGATGGACCCAACAGGCTGAACACCCATATATGACACATCATCCAAAGGTTCAATTTCAAATGCTGTGGTTGTAAGCACCATGGATGATGTTCGCCATATTTTTCACCACCCCCTCGTACGTGGACAAAATTAACTGAACACAAAAGATGCATGGCAACCAAATCCGCTCGGCAACGCTGCACTTTCAACCCTTTGTATCATAGGCAAATTTCTCTAACTTAACTAAGGCTAAACATGCTTGCTGGATCTCAATTCAATTGAATATTGGTTATTGGGAGGCGGGGTGAATTGGGGGGTAGTGTTGTCAAAACCAAAAGTTTTTCCCGTTGCATCAATGTTCTGTTAATTTTTTCCACCCACAATACACTTGGTAACCTAGAGGAGCCCCGCAAGGAGCAATCACTACGATATTAGAGCCCATCTTTAAGAAGAACTCTACCTCTAAAGCTAATTAAATCCGGTTAGCGCCCAAAACCCAAAAAGCAGCTCTCCCTCAATCTCTTCCCTCATCTCCTTCCTCCCCCAACCCAAATTCTCAAATGCCCCATACTTCTATCTTTCTATCCTCATACCCACCCCAACCCGCCCCAACTCAACAACTATTCTTCCACACTCAGCCCTCGTTACCCTCTGCTTGTCCCCAAGCCCTTAATTTATAGAATGCTTATTCTTAATCGGGAAGGCGTCCTCCTTGCCCCGCAGGCCGGCCAGGGCGACTATAGGCTCCCTCGGGCTTCCGAATTCGCAAGCTGCACCGGGCCAGTTGGGGGAGGGGGGGCTTTCCACTGTCGAGATAAAGGTGCAGGGGCTGGGGTGAGGAGGAAGAGGCTGAGGTGCTAGGAGGTTGGGAATAGGTCATTGCAGCCGTGGCCGTCCAATCTTTCGAGTGTACATTTCGCCTGCCTACCCCTTTGGAAACCTAACCATAGACAGCCAAGCACATGGATGGTGTCATAGCGTGGAGCTGATGTATTCCAATTGACCATTTCATTGATATCTACACACTCTAAATACTCATACTAAGCCATGTTGCTCAATCTTGTAGTAGGAATGCATACGTGTGTGCCAAGTATGCCTCCCTGCACTCCGATTATTTCCTTATGTTTGCCTGTCTGTGTAGTGCCTCACTTCCTCCCCTCTCCCCCCTCTTATTTTCTCCCAACTTTTCTTCTTCAGTCAACACTGAATAAAAACTCTCCTCTTGTCTGTCCGCAGAAGACAATTCGTAACTAATAGAAAGCCCTTTTCGACAGTCACAATAATTCCAATTCCGGTTATACCATTCTCAAACACCAGTAAGTAAAACTGCCCAACATGTAACTCCTGCCGTTCCTCTTAGTTACACAATAACCCGTCACAGCTCTCGACGGTACTAAATGTTGTCCGGAATGTGTTGCACTTGTTGGAACGTGAAATGATTGGGATTGTGGGAATGGTAACTGGCATGATGGAATGTTGGAATGCATGGTTGGGAAAAGAAATGCCAGTAAGCGCATGCGAATGTGAAGTCGCATGAACATTAGAATCTGTGGAATCCTAATGGCTACGCTAGACTTAGATGTTTGTATATATATTCTGTTGTGGTTGATGTAGATCACAATAGACGAGCAAGGCAGGACGAACGAATACGATTCTATTTAGGGTTGCCTTTTGATTTCACTAAAAGCCCAACTCCAGCGAGTGACAACTCATGACACTAGTGCAAACCAACCTCCCGACAGCTGGCATACTAAGAAATCACGAGTGAATTACCCCAGAGAGGTATGATACTTACTGTATGAGTTGGCTCCTCCCACGGCAGTTCATCCCCGCTTATAAACAACTCAGGCATTAAACTCAGGATCAAGCACTACTCATAAAGGTTCTATCACGGAGGCAGACAGAGGACTTAGACTCCAGCATGCGCAGAAGCAATACCATACAAAACATTATTAGTGAAAAAAAGGGGGTTCAGATCTAATTTATAACAGGTTTTTATGTTGCCTACCAATGCTCGTAAAAAAAGTCTCAATTTTTACAAGAGGAGCGTTCATTTCAACTTGATCAAACTCCAGAGGAACATGGCATGCTACGGATAGCACATCCGCTCATGCTAAAAGGAGAGAGAAAGAAAGAAAAGAGGCGTTAAAGAGCATAAGTAGTATACTCGCCAATTAGTAAAGTATCCAGACAGGAAAAGTGCCAAGACCCGGCCATTTCGGCGTAGAGCACAAGTTGTGTGGCATTTTATGTCCAGACAGGGTACCTCAAGAATTGATGAGTAAATCACCCATATAATAAGACAACCCATCGAGCATCGACTAAGTCTGCAAAAGAGAAGTACACATTATCTTAGCTTTTGATGTCGTACTTCCATCTTTCTCCCCTCTCCCCTGCCATTTCCTCGATTATGCAACTGTATCATTGGGATAACGCTAAAAATACAATTTGTCAAGAAAAAATCGACAGTGAGGGAAATGGATGACACTCCTCCCCCTCATCTGTCTTAAAAGGATATGCATGGTAGAAAAGAGCGAATTACAAGAAATCTGCAGCTCTAACTCTCCCACCTCCTCCCCTTCCGCCATACCTCCCACTGGTGGTAACAGGCCCTTCGTGTCTGTCGCCATCGTCCCTTGATCGCGCATCGCTCCTGTATCTCTCTCGCCCTCGGGGTCTATCTACATTCCTATCAAAGGAGTCGTAGCGGCTTCCTTTATTATCGTGCTGTTGGCTCCTACTGCGGCTTCGGCTTCGGCTTCGGCTTCGGTCTGGAGTATAACTGCGGCCTCTACGGGCAGGGGGGGAGCGTAAGCTCTGGTCCTGATTTCTCTCCGCCCTTCTCGGGGATGTCGGTGAACGGGAACCACTGCGGCTCCGTGAGGAATAAGTAGCGCTTCGACGGCGACGATAACTCCTTACAGAAGAGTATGACCTGGATCTCGACCTTGCTCTCCCACTTTTACGCGGAGGTGGGGTGTACGAGACCGATCTGCGACTTGAGAGGGATCTGGTCAGAGATCTGGACAGCGACCTGGAGCCCGTTATGCTACGGGTGTAAGAACGCCCCCGGGCCCTCTTTGTAGGTCTAGTGTTAGAACGAGACCTAGAACGTGAGCGGGAATAAGAGCGGGACCTTGACCGCGAAGAGTAGGAATCGTAACTACGGCTACGGCTACGGGAATCGCGGGAGCTAGAACGACTGCGGTGCCTCTTTCGTCCTCGATCTTGCGCTCTTGATGGTGACCTTGAGACCGACCGGGAGAAAGATCTAGACCTCGATCTAGATCTTGATCTTCCGGAAGACGAGCTTCTAGAGCGGCTAGAGTAACTTGAGCGCGAACTGACGCTCTCCGATCGGGCTGGAGGTGCAACAATGGCAGCGGGAGGTGGAACATTGTTTTTTAAGTGCTCTCTCATATCCTCAGTAACCCCACCCATACCAATACTGGTAAAGTAATTAATCGAAAACCGCGTGTTTCGCGGATTGTCTTTTGGGAATAACCCTGAGAACGCCTCCTGTAGGAAAGGGTCCTTTAGTCGTTCCTGTAACCTTTTCATCCCTATCGCTTCGGCCAAGTCTTGGAAAAGAATTTTGATAAAGATACGAGAAGAAGCCGTAGTCTCTTCTTCGTTGATATGCACGACAGAAAGCACATGCCAACCCAGCGCGTCAGTCGAAAGCTGATGCCCGAAAAAGCGTGCGATATTTCTAAGCCGGTTGGTTTCGTAACGATGGATAGTATCATAGTACGTTCCAAACGATTCTTCAAACAGACCGGTCCAGAATCGATTCAGTTTCGCAAACCTCTCACCGATGAGGCCATAAAATTTGGTGTAAGTTCGTTCCTGAGAACAACACTCGATTACCATCGAACAGAGTTCATTTTCGAGACCAGGGGGGAGCGTAATCTAGAGAGCATGTTAGCTTTTTAGTCCGACATTGCGGTGAAGTAATAGGCAACCTACCTTCATAAGTTTATGGCAGCACTCTTCGAAGTCAATTGAAGACATGATGGTGAGGTAGATAGTTCTTCGGAGATTGACAAGATTGGTATTAGACTGATCCAAGATCTCCATTTTCTTGTCTTCCTGTTTCTCCTCGTCTTCCTCGTCGCCACTCTCATCCTCACCCTCTTCATCATCATCACTCCCAGCATCACTGCCCTCTCCTAAAATCTCGGCCTTGGTCTTTCGGTACAATTCCTCATGCTCCTCCCAATCAATGTCAAATTTGAAAATGTTCAACCCATCCTGGACATCAATCTTATCGTCGAGTTCCGTCTTGTGGGTGATCTGATCCTCCTCCTCCACCAAATCAAGCTCCTCTTTCACGATAGGATTATCCTTATACTTTTCCTTTCTAACTTGAAACAACACCTCAATCATGTACTGAACACGTTTGTCGATACCAGCCTCGTGAAGAATTGTCCGGAACTGTTCAAAAACAAGATTGTTTGCCCTCGGCGCCATCTCCTCCAAATGAGCCCCAACCTCCCGCATCAGCCCTACAGCAATCTCCACAGAGTCGTCTGTAGGTTTATTCAGAAGCAACATGAGTATCTCAATAGCTAAGATCTCATCCGCGACCTGCTGATTGCAAAGCTGAGCAATAAAGGTTGTACTGCTCAAACAAACGGCTTTATCGTTCCTCTTGAAAGCCTTCCTAAACTGTACCACCAACCGATTCAGAAGTAACTCCCCAACCTGCGGAAGTTTTGTGTTGACAATAGCGGTCATGGCAGCGTAGATAGGGGTAAACGGTAGAGATGCAGCCTGGGCCTTCATGATTGACCGACAATAGAGACCTCTTCCACGGATAAGATTTTCACCGAAAAGCTCCGGGACAATGTGCTTGATATTGGATACATTGACTTTGTTGATCAAACCGTTGATACTTTTCTTCAAAGCCTCCCAAGCCATCCGCTGATACTCCTTGGACGTCTTATCTGTAATCTGCGCCTGGAGGGCCCGTAGACGGGCGGGGGGGATATATGTACCACCAGACCTCATAGACAAAAGCTTCTCATACTCTGCCTTCGCATCAAATTTCGGCTTCTCCTCCACTTCCTTCTCCGTCCTCTCCGCCCGAACGTCAAGCCTTCTGAGACGATCATTAAGCTGACGATCCCTCTCCCGAGCGCGTCCGGAGTCGGCACCGCCGAAAGAGTTAAACCGAGATGGCCCACCAGGAGGCGAACGCCGGCGACGGGGTGATCGAGACCTAGAACTAGGAGAACGCTTGCGCTTCGACGGAGGCGGCGAAGCAGATGGCAGGCGAATTACTGATTGAACAACGACCTCATCGGCTTCGTCAATATCCATGGTTGATTGCCAACGCGTAAAAGAGAAGCTTGGATATCTCAGAACAGAAGGACCAGAGGCTGCAGTGGGGAAGAATAAAAGGAAGGATGTTCCGTATCGAAGGGAGCTGATTGTGATCGAAGGTTTTCGCAGGATATGTGGGAGGATTTCGCGAGTTCAAGCAGGCATAAATTTCCCTTCAGTTACGTAAGCCAGGAAACCAAAAAGCTGCCCGTGATGAATATAACTGAAAGCCAAGCACATAGCATACCAGCAGTTGGTGACTAACCCTGACCCAATCCAGCCACACTTCCCCTTGCCTTCAACAGCAAGGAGCTCTTTGTATCGTATCATACTTTTTTTTTTGTTTTTTTTGTTAAATCCTCAGTTTACTTGTAACTAGCTACGGGAAAATCCATGGTATCAACCCTGAGGTAACGTTTCCGACCGGGTAATTGACCACCCCGGGGAGTTTGACCACCGCGATACAACAAGAAGTATCAACACAAACTATTTGAACAAATAAACCAAAATAGAGTCCAATGAAGCCAAATCAAACTGGATGGATAATAACTAGCTAGTAAAACAAAAAATCCCTTTCAATCAGAAATACAAGAAAAATTAAAGGAAAGAAGTAGAAAAAAGGCGAAATTTGGTAGGTAGAAGGAGCGTAAGGGGAGGGGAAGAAGGAGGCATGGTGGTTTGGCTCAAGAGTGAGAATGCCGATTTCGAAAGGCTTGGGTAGCAGGGCCAGGGTCTCCAAATTCACCTGAGGAGTGGCCAAGCAGAGAGACAGTGTGGTCGGTTTGTGCAAGAGGGGGGTAGTGAATCTTGATTTTGGTGATTTTCGACAATGGAGAGGATATTGTCTTCCTCAACAGCGGGCCCACCATTCCAGCCCAGGGCTTTCAGTTCATTTATCAGAGCATTTCTCTTTGGTGTGGAAGCTGTATTTAACTCAATTTCCAGCTTTTTTTTTTTCCTTTCCCGTCTTTTCGCCTCTCCTGCAAGCTTTTTCTTTTTTAATTGTGCAAGCTCACGGACTCCAATACCATGTGCTTTGCTGATAATCCTCCTATCACTCTTGCTTGCCTGCCTCTTCTCCTTTTCTTGCTTCAGGAGCTCTGCATTTATCGTAGCTGTAGCTAACCCTTTTCGGCCAATGGAAGCAATTTCACCCATGGTAGCCTTGACTTGGTTGATATCATGGGAACCTAGGGCCCCAGCCTCTAGCTGTGATATCTCATCAACCTCAAGAACATGTGTAGGTGATTGGCGAAGTGCTACAGCACTTTGCTCGGGAATCTGAAGGGAGAAGTCCCGGAGAATATGCAAGCAGTTCATTGGTGAAATACCTGGAGCCCGAAATGCAGAAAGGATATTAGAGGAGGTGAGTGCTCAGGTGCGGGCACTCATAAGCAGTGGATAAAAGTCTCCCTTATGGAGCCGGGCATAAGGACCTTCTCTCCGGCTCCATTCATCAACCTCTTGGCCAAAAAAGCGCTGAAGGGGTGAAAAAATTCCAACATCAAGTAGTTGGAGGAGGTGGGTTGAGTGTGGAGGGAAGCAGATTAGTCTACTACAATGCCGGAGGGCGAACTCAACAAACTCGAAGGTTAAATGTGATCCGTGTCCATCAAATAGTAGTAAGCGGTACTCAGAACTATCTTTCAGACAGGTATTAGGATAAAAGTGCTCTCTCAGCCATCGTAGACCAAGATCATCATTCGACCAGCTGGTTGAGGAAAGGGCAAAGACAGCCTCACCATTTTCCTCATAGTCATGCCAGCCCATATACTGGGCTTCGCCCTTATAAATGATCAATGGTGGTATCATCACACCAGCAGCAGATATACTCTCAATGAGAGTAATCTACTCTCGGCTCCGTTCTGCCGAACTCGGGGATTTTTTCTATCAGAGGGGCAGAGGACTTGTTCCTTGCTTACTACACCAAGGAGAAAGCATTTCTCATCAAAATTCCAAAGATTGTGAGGCTTTATTTGGTATCGACTCCGTGTTTCACTAAGGCTATTAAAAAAGTAATTGAAAACCCGAGGATCACTTGCGAGAGCACATTCACGGTTTGTGGTATTGGCAAAGGGTGCTGAGACCTCTGGATGGCGGTTTATAATGCGTTGGATGAGGTGCTTTCCCACCTCTCGTTGGGTATTATCCTTTGGAGATCCCCATCGTACCAGGATAGCTCTCATCATCTCCTCCACATGATGATGTCTTGGGGAAACCCCCATATCATCCAATTCCTTTACCCATTGAGCAATTCTTTCCTCCTCCTCCTGATCGAATTCCTGCTGCCTTTCGTGAGCTCGATTAAAGGCTTTCGTCTTTCCCTCCAAGCGATTTTTCAACGTTCCTTTATTCAAACCAAATAAGTGAGCGACACCACGATATGTTGCCTCAGGATGCTCTCTCAAATGCGAAATTGCCTGAGTGAGGCTTGTTTCCCGCTCTGCATATGCAGACTTTCTTACTTGAGCTTGGGATCGGGGCATTGTTGAGAAATAGGAGGAATAATGTCCTGTGTTGGGGTTGCACAATGGTGGTCAAACTCCCTGGAGTGGTCAATTACCCAGTCGGAAACGTTATGACCTAAAAACCTAATAACAAAAGAAACTTAACACTCTCATATAACAATTTAAGATGAAAAACATTACAACATTCCTGAAACTAATTGAAGAAAACAATTTAATAACTCATGAAGCCAAATTGGCATTTTTCATAAAAGGAAAAACCCCTTCCCTCACCAAGAGGTTAATTCTACTGCCTATTACATATGAAACCAAACCCTTAACCCGAGCCAGTCACTTCTTTCCTCTCTTCCATGTCTCTGAACTTGGAGTTATGTCAAATAATCTGCTGGGTACCCCCACCTAGCGCTTGCCAGCACAGGGCCTCTTACAACATGTTTCAAGATTTCCAGTTGGGTCCCACACCTGCCCCATGTGATGTTCGTATCTTGATTTGAACAGTTTGTGTGTGTATTAAGGTAACTTTTATGCACTCTCAGATGGTGAATCCTCCCAGCCTGGAACTTCAGCAGAGTCATAAAACTCCAGCAGTCCTGAAAAAGGGACTTGTAATCGTAGTAGTGTCAATAATCCCAATCCACCCAGTTCTTCAAAATCTCTTGCCTAACCCTCTACTTGGCCTTGACGTAAGACTCTGCATCCTCCGGTATGACCAGTTGACACAAATCGTGACTTACAAAGGAAAAAGGTGTTCATATGACTAATAATTATTAGTAATTGGTATGTTAATTTTACACTATAAGGTCAGTTGACTTATAAGTTCTCACATGATTTGCAATTGTATATCATTATTAAAGTTATGATTTCTTGATTGGTAACTCCCGATTGTAAGTCACAAATGATGTAATAACTTTCATGCGTGACTCTAATTAGAGTTGTGATTTTTCACTCATGTGAGTGCTTTACTCACATGATTAGTTTTATCATATATTATTGGTTTGAGGTATGTCGCAGGTGACGCGATAAGGGAGTCACCAGGGTTAGGGTTGTGGGAAGAGTCTCTATAAAAAGGAGATCGCATTACGATAGTTAGAACCACGCTCCGCGCCCCCTATTTTCCTGCCCCTACATTTCTCAACACTTTGTCAATAGGTGCACGATGCCTCGTTGCTTACATCTCTGCCTCTCACTTAGGCTTCGCGTGCCTAAGCGCTGCACATGGCTTAGCCTGGCCCTCCTTCTCTCTTTGCCCCCATTTGGGGCCCCTCTTCCGTCACCTCTTCAGCCTCGCCCTCTGGCCTGGCCATCTCTGATGAAGCCCGTTTCCTCTTCTCTTTCCTCAATTGTACCCAGGATCTTTGCTTCTTTACACCAACCCAGCTTGCTTCCCTCTCCCCTAGGGAGTGTGATGACCTTGCGCTAGGCCATGCCACCATTCTCCCCCTCCTCTGCTCTGCCATTCATGCTATCTTGGCGATTGGGGTCAGCATCGAGGACATCTTCTTAGCTGTTCAGGCTCCCCTGTCCCAAGTTGCCAACTCCCTTGTCGATCAAGAGCTGAGGGATTTACGTAACACTGTTTGTGACCTGTCACATTGTATGGCACCCTTCGTTATTCGAGCACCACCCCCTCAACCCCTCCTGCCCGAGTCAGGAACTCGCCAAGGCTCAAGTTGGCCCAATGTTCCCCCGCCCCCCCGGGTCCCAACCCGCAGGTCCCCCTGCTCATGGATCTCTCCCGTGCTCCTGCCCCCTCCTACTCCTACACTAATATCATCCACAATAGCACTTCGGAGTTTGATCAAGCTACTACAAACAACACCCCTATGTGTAAAGGCAAGAGCAAGGTCAAGATGCAGTCTTCTGGTGCTTCCGCTGTTAAAGTCGCGAATGTCCTCGAGGCCTCCTCTTCAAAGGGACCTCTCCCTCTTCCCACCAATCCAGAAGGTTCTATGCTCCTCTCACTATTCAAGCCCCTCACCCTGACGAAGCTCTTATCCGTATCCAATGGCTGGACCTCCCTGCCTTGGTCCTCTGTGAAGCCAACCCCTGTCTCCCCATTGCCTTTAGGACCTTTGTCAACGACAAAGGCACTGTTTATCTTATTATCACCAATACCACTGTCCCGGCAGCCTCCTATCTCCCTTTCTTTTCTTCGATGCTCTCTCCCTTAAGTCCAATCAATCCTTCCCAGTGGGCGACAGCCCCTGGCTCCCCTTTAGGCTTGCCCCAACTGATCTCCAATTCGTCATCCATGGTATCCCCCTCGACGGCCTTCCTGATGATGATGATCTCCTCTTTCCTCATATCCAGTCCTCCATCTACAATTCCAAAAACTTCCTTATCAGAAGCGCCCGCTACCAGAACCCTGACCCCTTCTCCCCCCACCAATGGCAAGAGGGCTTGCTCTCTCGTGGTCCATGTCTCCCTGGACCATGCTGACAGAATGGTTGACCCGCCTTCAGTCCTCCTATATGGCAGCAACTGTGTGGTTGAAAGAGCCTACCCCTCGTCCTCCTCTACCCAATGCCGGAATTGATGGAAGTTTGGCCATGTCAAGCCCAGATGCAAGAACCCTGTCATGTGTCCCTTCTGTGCCGGCAACCACTCCAAGTCCAAGCACTGCTGCTCAAACCCCTCCTACCCGAAAGAAGGCAACATGCCGCCGGTTCTCAATTGCTGCGTCACCTCCTCTCCATGCTGCCCCAATTGTGTTGAAGACCACTCTGCCGGCGACAGAGGCTGTTCGGCCAGGCCAGTCCCCCTCTCCAGGAATGCTCCAGCTACCAACGACTCTCGCACCCTCACACCTCCCTCCGGCACTCCGGTTACCCAAGAACAGGATGACCTCGATGTCATGAATCTCCGTCTTGATACCTCTCGCCTCCCGCTGTCCTTCTCACCCCGGCTCCAGCATTTTCCATCTCTGGTGTCACCTTCCCGGCCCCTGCCTTCGACCTTATCACGCCGAAAGCCCTGAGGTCCACTCAACCAGAGCATGCTCGCTCCACCTCCAGGCCTGGTGCTCCCCGCCCCAACGCAGAACCCAACACCTCTCCCGCCCCCCAGAACCAGTTGGCTTTGCACCTGTAAGATGTCGTACAACCCAGCACCCCCTTCGCAGGTCTGGTCACCTGCTTCGGTCCTTTCAATCGTTCAACACAACAGCCTTGGCAGCTAGGATGTGTTTCTCTCCTTGTTTAATTCATTTGCTTCGGCTTTGCACCTCCCTGATGTTGTTTGCCTCCAAGATCCTTCTTTTCAGCACTTTCGCCTTCCTTTCTTTAATGGCTTCAAGTCATTCTGTCCCCCCCATACAGGTGGCTCTAAGCCGAAGGTTGCTTTTTATGTTTCCAGTATGTTTTTGTCTTATGCAACGGTCCTTCGTAGGTTTTTTGATAGACCTGATGTTGTTGCCCTTGATTTTTTTGGGGTTGACCTTTTTCGTGGTTTTCTTTCCTCAATTTCGCATTTTAAACCTGTACAATCTCTGATCCCAGAGCAGTAGCTCTAGGACCATTTCCCCTGAGTTGGCCTTTCCTGAAGATGGTATCCCCCTTCTAGTCGTTGGTGATTTCAACATCCACCACCTCCTATCTGACCCACTGAGGTCCTATTCTCGAGAGGAGCTTGTGGCTTCCTTTCCCTACTTTTCCAGGGCAACTGAACTTGGGTTCAAACTCCTTAACCTGCCCGGGGTGTATACTTGTTTCCCCCTGGGTGGGGTAGCTCGCCCTTCTGTTATTGATCTTTCCTTTGCCTCCCCTCTTTTGTTTCCTTTTGTCATTCCTGGAATACTCCCCGCCCCTCTACCTGCTCGGATCATATCCCCATATCCCTTATCTTTGCTCACCTTATGTTATCCTCCCCCCTCCTGTCCTCAACTGGTCCCTTACAGACTGGACTTCTCTCACACCCGCTCTTGGTGGCCTATCCATCCCCCCTCCTCCTCCCCTTCTGACAAGGGTCTCCCTTGAAGTCGGGTTCAACTCGAATCTCGCCCGTGTCACTACCCTCCTTTCCTCACACAATCTGCTCAAGAGATCCTCCCATCGGTCCAAACCCTGATAGTCTTCCTTCTCTCAGTCCTCCGACACAAATTTCACTCCGCTTCCCGCCTTGCTCGCACCTCCTGTACCTCTTCAAATATGGCAGCCGCTCACCTCTCCAAGCTGGGCTACTTCATAGCCATCAAAGCTGCCAAGAAGGCCCACTGGAAGTCCCTCCTCTCCTCTGCTACCCCTCGCTCTATCTGGGCTGTCAAAAAGATAGCGGCATGTTCATCTGGCCCCCGTTTCCCCAATCTCCCAGGTGCCTCGACCCCGAGGGAGATGAATGACCCTCTCCTTAATCACTTGTTCCCTCTCCGCTACGGCTCTCCTCTCCCCTCAATCCTCCCCATCTATGGTGATTGCCCCAAGCTCACCAAAGAGGATATCTCCTCAGCTCTTCTGAAATCCTCGCCCATCTTGGCCCCTGGTCCCGACAGCATCCCATACTCAGTCTGGAAAACAGTTCACTGCTCCTCCCCTGGTATACTAGTCTCTCTCCTTGGGCCCTCCTGCGGTTCGGTCACCACCCCTCCTCTCTCAAAAAGTCCAATGGTGTTGTCCTCGACAAGCCTGCCAAGCAGTTCTATGATACCCCTGCCTCCTTCAGCATCATCGTCCTCCTCTAGACTGTCTCTAAAATCCTGGAGAGGATTGTCACTTCCCGCCTTGCCCCAGTTCCCAGATATACTCGCCTCCTCCTCCCCAATTAGTGTGGGTCCCTCTCCTCTCTCTCCTCCTTTGATGCCTGTGCCACCCTCACCCACACAGTGCGCATCCTCCAATGCCAGGGTCGCAAAGTCTCTTCACTCTTTCTTGACATCAAAGGAGGCTTCGACAAGGTTGATGCTAATGTCACAAATTGTGACTTTGACAGAATGGTTTCACATGACTGATAGTTATTAGTCATCATTATGTTATATTTCACACTATAAGATCAATTGACTTATAGTTCTCACATGATTCACAATTGCGTATTATTATTATATTTTGTTGATTGGTGACTGACGATTATGAGTCACAAATGATGTAATGACTTTTGCGTGTGACTCTATTTGGAGTCACGAGTTTCACTCATGTGGGTGCTTTACTCACCTGATCAGTTTTATGATTTATTATTGGTTAAAGTATGTTGCGGGTAACTCAATAAGGAGAGTCACCAGGATTAGGGTTGTGGGAAGAGTCTCTATATAAAGGAGATTGGATAACGATAGTTAGAGCCACAAACCTTCTCCCCTACACCTCCGGCGATTGAAATCTCAACACTATGGGAAATCATTACCGACAGTCCCTCTCCTCGTCTCTGATGGCCTAGTTGCCTAGAAGGGTAAAGCTACTCCGCTCTGCCTCTCCCCTCTGATTCCCTCCTGATGACATTGTCTATGGGGAGTCTTTGTCAGGGGTTTCACGGTGACTCTCTCCTCCTCTTTCTGCACTGTGTTTCGCTGCCATCGCTTAACACTTTGCATGGTCGGCAACCCCCTCACCTCATCAATAGGTCGGTCGCAGTCTTGAGCTATCGGTAAAGTAGTGGCCCCGGTGGCTCTGCTCTCTGATAATTCACTATCTCCTGAGAGTCCTGTCCGATACGGTCGCCATAGTCGAAAAATCGTGATCTCACTTCCGTCGCCTTCCCTGGTACTACTCGGTTTTGGGTCTACGCCTCCTCTCTTCGATTCTCCGGTCTTGTCGGCTCCTACCCTAATGCCTACTTTCTCTGGCTGGCACCCTACAGCTCTCTCCACTTGGCCTCTGTTCCCTGTTGATGGTCTTGAGTTGGGATCTGGCATGGCTGGGTGCGGGCCAGAGAAATTCTCTTTTTCCTAGGGGCTTCATGCTGCCGCCTCTATCCTTAAAGGGACATGCACTCCCCCCGGTCTGGTTTCCGGTATGCCTACGGTCTTTACTCTGTCCTGCCACATGCTTCCTATGTGTTTGAATTAGGATCTCCCTCTGGGGTTCGCTTGCCCCTTCAGCCGGGCTGGGCTTTATGTCCCGGGTACTTGGCCCCTTGTATGTGCTGTTGAGGCCATGACTTTGTCCTGCTGGCTCCTTGATCCCTCCACTGACTCGTCAGAATGGGGGCTATCACTCGGCTAAGGGTGGGTTGTCAACGGTTCTTGGGTTATGCGTGTTCCTTTCTAGATGGGCTTGAGGTTTCCTTACTTTTCCTTGGTTGTTCACTGTCGGGGTGGGGTTTTTTCTTATAGGCTGCACATCTGCGGAGGTTTTCGGTTCCTTGTTTTCAGGCCTGTACCTTCACTTGTAGTTTTCTACCCATAGCACTGGATACTTCCTCAGACCTGAGGGCATCAGGCAGGATCAGAGGGTTTTTAGCAGGAGTGAGATGGGATGGACTGTAGTTGGAGGTTGTTGGCCACATACTGCAAGGTGAATGGCCCTTGTACCTACTCAGCTTCTTTGCTTAGTGAACAAATTTAAATGATATACAACTTACACTAGTTAGAGCTCTTCACGCAATCATCCAAGTACTTTGTTTAAGATTACTCATGGCTATAAATTAAATACTATTACATTCTTTACTCTCAAACGAATTATCCTATCTAAGATATAAGTTTTAATTGATATTAAGTTATATATATATCTTCACGATTAAGATTGTGGAGAAGATAAAAAGAGCGATAAGAAAGCTCTACGAAAATATTTAAGATCGAGTTAATCTTAAATAAGAACACAATTAGGTCATTACTTGTTATTTACCAACTCCTCTAGCTGAGATTGCTACAGCCAGAATCCTCTGCTCGAACTTCCGACGCAAAGGGGTTAATCACTAACTGGTTGCCTCGGTCAGGTCTTTCTTCTCCGGCCGCTCCTGCTGCCTGCTCTTTCAGGGCTCGTCTTGTGTCTTCTCCTCTAACTCAGTGGGCACCCCTCAAGACTCCTCTCTCTCCCCCCTCTTGTTCGTCATCTACGTCTCTCCCCTCCACATCCCTGTCCCCAAGGGCCTAGTTATCTCCTACATGGACTATTTCTCCATCACTACATCTTCTCCCTCATACCATTCCAACTCCACGGCTCTGCAATCTATTTTCGGCCGTTTGAGGGCAGTTGCTTATGCGAGACATATCGATTTCTCTGTACCGAAGACCGAGCTCATCTACTGGTGTACTCCCAAGCAGTGAGACCCTCCCACTGCCAGAAGGCCACCTCCAGTGGCCCTCGATGGCCAGCTCTTCCAGCCTTCCCCTAAGCTCAGGTGGTTTGGGTATAGGTTTGTTCCGAACCTCGCCTTCTCCGCCCCCTTCTCGTGCCATCTAGCCCTTTCCCAGGCAGCTTTAGCTGCGATTAGGCGCCTTTCCTCCTATGTTCGGGGGTCTCTCTCCACCTCTGCCATCACCTCGCCTTCTCCTTGCTTTTTCCCATCCTCTCCTACGGTGCAAACCTCTTTATTTCCTCCAAGGGCGTGCTCTCCAAGATGGAAGTCCATTGGAGGCAGATACAACAGTGGGTTTCGAACTACTTCCTGGCCATACCCCTTCCAATCCTGGCAGCTGAGGCCTGCCTCCCACCACAATCTGTCCTGCTTCCCCACAAAGATGGATGGCCGCCCTTTGTCTCTTGTGCTCTCTCCCTGATGTCAACCCTGTGTCAGCTCGCCTCTGCAGGTCCTTTCACTCCCTCTTGAAGTTTCGTGCACCTGACTCCCACCACCCTCTCTGCACCTGTCTAGACCCCAACGTTATGCCACTCAACTGGAAAACCCCTCGCCCCTCCCCTCCAACTAGGACCCATCTCCCCATAGATGCTATGGCTCACCTCACCCTCCCTCTCCTTGAAGTTCTCTCCTTCGCTTATCTTATAAACTCTTCATTACTCCCGGACCTCCTGCCCCTCCCCCCAGACGGTGTCATAAAGTCCATCTATTCTTCCCTCAAGGCCAAGGCTCGCCTGCTCATACTTGACAACTGGGGTCTGAACCATCCCCCCCCCCCTTACTACGCCTTCCCCTTATCTCTTGCTCCATCCACAACATATTTTAATAAATCATAAAACTAATCATGTGAGTAAAGCACTCACATGAGGGAAACTCGTGACTCCTAATAGAGTCATGCTCGAAAGTAATTACATCATTTGTGACTCACAATCGTGAGTCACCAATCAACAAATATAATAATGATATGCAATTGCAAATCATGTGAGAACTATAAGTCAACTGATCTTATAGTATGAAATATAATATACTGATGACTAATAACTATTAGTCATGTGAAACCATTCTTTCAAAGTCACGATTTGTGACACACAGTCCCATGGTTAGCAAGAAGATGATTCAATGCATACACATTTGGGCTTCTTGTTTGAACCAACAAAGTGGCCAACTTCATCATCAAACCTCTCATAGTTCGCAGTAAAAGACCGCGCTGACATATGCAAGGTATAGGATACACTAGTGTTCATGATCATACCAATGGTAAATATCGCTCACTATATCTATCTTTATCCATAGGTTCTCATTAATAGTTCTAGCGAACATATCAATAAGTGTGGGTGTTGACATATTGGCTTTCCAAGTAGGTGGGATTATTACTTCAATTTCATCCTATTACCTTCGGCCCATGTTCTATACTACCATAAAACACCAGCCATAACTTTATGAAACCTCAACAGATTGTGTCTGAAACACTTGCATAAGCTCGCCAAAGATCCCCACCTATATATCCCGTAAACAGGATCTGGTCAGATGGATGGCCACGATGTATACGGTGTTATGAGGAGGATTCCAATGACAGTGTCTTTGGTGATGGGACCCAACTACCGCGGCTTCCACTGGTGTAGCGCCGTCCCATCGCTGGTGCCAGAGGGGGGTGTTAGCTTGACACACAGGAACTCAGAACCCAAGGTATGGTAACTATGGGTCTTTATTCACTAAGGGAAGGCTAAGCCTTCCAGTATGCCTAACAAGAACGGCGTCCACGGTCGACCTCTGTGGTAGAGACCGGTCTGATTGACGCAGTACATGTCCTCAGTATACGCGATATTCATGAGCCTCATGTTGACTACCCGCTCGGCAATTTTGGATTGTATCGTATTATACCAGCAACAGTACGGTACTTGTAACTACAACTCCCAAAGCCAATCACTAAATACTCGTACCATTTCTTTCTTCACAAAACAGGTGATCCCAAACATATCTAAATTTATCCCCATTCCACTTGAACCTTCTGTGAATGACCGATCAAAGGTAATAAACACTTACCGCACCACACCGCAGCGAAATTCTACGTTGGAGTACCGGTATCGTATTCCACGCCATAGCGAGCGCCCGTCATAGTGAGCCATATGCAGATCTGAACAATACCCGAGTATAGTACGAGTACAATTGGTTCAAGCCTAGCCGAAATCGTAATCGTGGCTTTTTTTTGGGTGTATGGCTCGCTATGATGGGTGCTGGCTATGCTGTGGACCGGTACGTTAGGATTACACCTCATCTCGGACAATCCTTCACATCCAACACCTCGTCCTGTAACAATCCTACTCCCTTTACACTATAGCACTCTGCCAGGTTACCCCTTCTGTCCAAAACTCAGTAACACCGAATCATACCTTATATTAGTACCTACTACCTAGCACAACTTTATAGCCAAATAGACATAGTACTTGTGTAATTCCATAATAGTATTATAAATGATCCGATATAAAAATACAATTACAACCCGTTAAACCCACACTAGCTCCAGCGACCGGCATTAGAAAACTTGACAGGGAACATAATTAACGAACTGGGTTAGGTACACACCTTACCGCATCGTACAGTACACCACAAGTAAATTATACTTAGCATCACCGCAACCATTCCTAAATCACTAAATACCTCTCCGTAACATCCGCAGCAAGCTTCGCATTCCCGCTCGTCATATAAATCATCTGCAAGTTATACGCAGCCTCCCACTTCAAATCCCCATCAATCGTGTTCTCCTCAGAGATCTGAAGCACGCGTTCATAGTAGGGTATGGCCAGATGAGTGAGACCTAAAAAAAAGACCATTCTTGATCAACACCCTTCAATCCCAAGCTTGTAGAAGGGAAAGATGAAATACCGATATGTTGAAAAGCTCTCCCAACATTATACTCCGCCTCCTGCCTCTTTTCCGGTCGTACGTCCTTCTTCGTCTCTTCCTCCCCAGGCCTTCCACACCGAATATCGTAATAATCAAAGATAAAACCAATCCCCTGTAACGCCATTATATGTCTATTCTCGCTCTGGCGCTGCATACTCCTATGTAGATATGCCAGGGCAATGCAAAACGTGATAAGCGCATCTCCGGGAACGAGCGCATATGCTCTCGTATAATAGTTCAGAGCGGAAAGGTAACTCTTCCCGCTCGCGAGAATGTGTGCGTACAGCATGATAAGGCCCACGTCCGCTTCCTTCGGCACGTACTTCTCGCCTGAGGCACCGCCGGAAGGGCACTCGCCGGTGAGGTTTGCCGCGCCAGTCTTGCGCTCCCCGGTTAACACTTGGTCCATTGCTTTGATCTGCCGCAGGAGGTACTTCTGGTTGGCGTTGTTGTGGAAGACCTCCAGCCCATTTTTACTCGCCGTTATACTCGCCGTGAAGAGATTGTAAGCTTCGGTTGTGAATTGGAAGGTAGTCATAAACCAGCGGGAGAGGGTGGAGCAGGATTCGCTGTCACCAACGTGGATTGCACAGGCTAGATGAAAGGAGCAGAAAATGTTAGCCCCAGCAGAAGTGCATGGGAATTGTGGAGGAATGAGTAGATTACCTAGCCAAGTTACATAGATGATGAAGGTTCTTTTTTTACTATGGTAAAAGACGTTTGCGTCTTTCGCCGCGTTGCACACATCGTAGGAGTCTTGGTAGTTGTCATATTTCGCGAGGCAGATAGCGTACTGCATAAATATATAAAGCCATGTATCAAAGTCTAGCCCACGGAACTTCGATAAGTGTTCCGGCTCTTCAATTTCTTCTTCCTCAAAGGCTATGACCAAAGTCAGCATCATGAACAGTCACTCGTTCATAGAACCTGACTCGCAGGGGAAAGTCCATACTTAGAGATTGCTTGAGACGATCCTGCATCTTCTCAATCCGCCTTGTTTCACCCAGGGCCAGTGCTCTCCGCTGCGCAGTCGTCATGAAACCTTTGAATCTGTTTTTCCTTTCATGAGGGTATAATGCTCTGGTATTTCGGAAATCATCGACCAGGTCTCCCGCCGTATCCAACCATTCCTTTACAGCTTCCGGATCACCAGTTTCCATACTCAGCCGTAAGTACTCCAACTTCCTATACCGAATCTCCGTTTGCTCTGTCCTCTTCGCGTTCATCTCCATCTTCTCCGCCTCGCTGAGAATGCCCGTCCTCTTTCGTTTGACTCTCTCGGAAATGGGCTGATTCGGGAAGAATGCCAGCGATTCCGTTTCCTCGACCTGCACAGTCACCGTAACGGCCTTCATGGCTTTCTCCGCTTTCTCTTTTTCCCGGCGCATGGCAATTATCTGATTGACAAGGTCTAGGGCTTCTGCCTTTCGGCCCGTGACCTCATAGATTCCGGCTAGCTGCATCATTGCCTCATCCTCTTTTGGATATGCTTCTAAGATAGTGCCATAGCAGTCTTCGGCATCTTCAATGTTATCGAGGCCTTTGTAGCAGTCCGCCATGTTGAACCAGAGCTTCCGGTCGAGGTAGACAGCGCCCTCTACCACTACCGAGTAGTAGGAGATTGCTTCATTAAAATGCCCACCGGCATAGAGGGCATCTCCGACTTCTTGGAATAGATCGCTGTAAGTGGGGGAGTTACGGGCCTCCCTGTGGAGATATTGAAAGTGATGCTATCATATTTTCGTAAGCTTAGAATCCACGATCTGCCCGTAAACATTTCGTAATCTCTACAAGTCACATGACGGGATGGTGAAGAACATGAGATGGATACAAATAGGCCCAGATTTCCACTTACCATAGCTTCCTCCATGTTCTCCAGTTGCAACCGACATAAACCAAGTTTAACCCTCAATTCCAGTGGGAGATAATAAGACTCCTTTTGGAACCGGCCAGCCTCAAACTCTCTGACCATGCACCTCCGAGGCCTATCATCGCCATCCCATTCTCTATCATCTTCATTAATCTTATCCCAGTATGTCTCTACAGCCCTCCCGTATAACCATCGGCCAACCGACCCAATAGTATTGATAGCCTTAGCCCACTGCTTCTCCAAGCAATACAGCTCAACAAATATGTTTAACTCAGACCACCCAAAAGCATTATCCGGGTTTCCAGTAGCCTTGAAGTGCTCCACGCTGCGCCTGTAATATTCAATCGCTTCAGGAACCTTGTCCATCTGAATATACAACCCCGCCAGCTCCTTCAGCACAGACATATCATTTGGTAGCAGCCTGTTCAGCGTCACAAAGCCCTCAGCAGCCTTATTCAGGCTCCCCAACTCCTTGAGCAACAGCGCCCGATCGTATATCGCATCAATATTTTCAGGCTTCGCACTGATCGCCCGATTATAACAATACACCGCCTGATCCTTGTACGCTCTGTTATCAGTCCCGTACTGGTCAAGACTCATCTTAGCACACATAACCCACAGCTCCCAGTCCTTAGGCCGCGCATGCGCCGCCGTTAGCCAGGCAAGTAAGCACTTGCGCTTGTCACCCTTCTCCTTGAATATCTCACCGAGGATCTTCCACGCCGAATAGACTCCCGGCTCGATGTGGATTATCTGCTTAACAAGTTTCATAGCCTCATCCAGCTTGCCGAAAGCGTAAGCGGAGTTCGCCTGGCCGAGGAGCCCTCGGATTTCGAAGCTGTAGATCTCGTCCCCGATTTGACGACGACCCCCGGTGCGCCGGGGTTTCTTGAAGCCACTGGCGGCGCGCAGATCTGCGTGGAAGGTGTCCATTTCATCATTCAGGGCGCTAAGGGAGATGTTCCCGTCGTCGATGTCGGAGCAAATGGATCGGCTGAGGGGGGGTCAGTGCAGGAGCTATGAGATTCATGGATGAGGGGATAATAAGCGAACCCCTCGTCATCGGTGAAGTCGTCGAGCGCTCTCAGCGCAGGGTCGATATCTTCGTCGGATTCTGTATAATCTGGATCGGAGCCTTCGTCGTGGTATACTTCACTGTAAAACCGGAGAATTAGCAAAGCCCGTACCGTAGAGATAGCACAAAGCCAGGAATACCGACTCGAATTCTTCAGCTCCGAATTCCTCGTTCAGAAAATCATCGTCCCCGAAATCACCGTTCTCCATTGATTAAGACTCTTTGTGAAAGCAAACAAGTACGATACCGTATATGAGAGGTCCTGGCCCGATAGAATCCAGGGAATAATTGAATTGGAGGGGCAGGAACGAGCAGCCACTCAAGGGCAAGCAAATCTAGGACCTGGAAGCACACAAATATGTTAGACTTTTGAGCCTCAACCTTGCGCCTGAATACCCTGCCATGAAGTCTTGGCGTCACAAACAATGCCATTTGTTCTCTTTTTCTTTCTTAATTTTCGGCGGTCTGCCCCAAAAACCACCCCAACAGCCCACAGGGACAACTCTCTCAATTAACATCAATCGATCAAACAAATTAACTGAGCAACAATCATGGCTTCCGATGAGATCGTGTGGCAAGTAATAAACCAGCAATTCTGCTCTTTCAAGCTAAAGTACGCAGTCTCCCCGGACAACTAAACAAATTTTCCCCTCCGCTAACACTCATTTCACCTCATGACAGAACAACTAAAGGCCAAAACTTCTGCAGAAACGAATACAATGTTTGACCTCCCTATCTCTCCTATCCCCTCAGTTGCCCATTCCGCGCCCCAATATCTGACCAACCCCACAAAAACACAGGTAACTGGCCTCTGCAACCGTCAATCCTGCCCACTAGCCAACTCCCGCTACGCCACTATCCGCTCAGACAATGGAATCCTATACCTCTATATGAAGACGATCGAGCGTGCGCACATGCCTAGCAAACTCTGGGAGCGAATCAAGCTCTCACAAAACTATGTGCAAGCCCTTGCACAAATCGACGACCGACTAATCTACTGGCCGAAATTCCTCATACACAAGTGCAAGCAGCGCCTCACCAGACTTACCCAGGTCGCCATCAAGAGCCGCAAAGTGGCCCGCGAGGACGAGCGCCTGGGCGAGAAACTAGTCGGTGTTAAGCCAAAAATCAAGAGGCGGGAGGCTACAAGAGAGAGGAAGGCAATGGCAGCAGCAAAGGTTGAGAGGGCGATTGAGAAGGAGCTTGTGGAGAGATTGAGGAGTGGTGCGTATGGGGATAAGCCGTTGAATGTTGAAGAGACCATATGGAAGAAGGTGCTGAAGGGCCTGGAGAAGGGTGGGGAGGTGGAGAGGGATTTGGATCAGGATGAATTGGAAGATGAGGATGAATTGGAGGAGGAGTACGAAGATGAGGAATATGCCGGCGAAGTAGAATACGTATCCGGCGACGAAGACCTTGAAGAAGAGCAATTAGGAGACCTGGAAGACTGGCTCCGTGATAGCGGCGCCAGTTCATTCGAAGAGGATGACGACGAGGATGACTCCGATAGCTCCGACGACGACGATGGCAGTTCAGAGGAGGGAGAGGAGGGCACCAAGTCTACCAAGAAAGCACCCACCAAGAAAGCCACTAAAAATAAAAAGCGTAAGAGAACGCAAGCTCCTCAGAAGCCGAGGAAACGTACTATCCCCCTCCTCTATCCGCCTGATCCCGATATACTAACAACTTTAAATAGGCGGAGCCCGTGTCGAAGTCGAATACGAAGAAGAAACCGCCCTCACCCATGAGCTGGCATTCTAAAAGCGCTCCAGCCATCCTACCCTACGCTTCACATAATAGCAAGTTGGTACCTATTACCAAATCTCTCATTCTCTCACTTCTTCCCTTTCCCTCTATCACCGCCAATTTGTACATATAAAGTCGCTAGTACTGAACTGCAATGCCATTCAGAGAGCGCAAACAAAAGCTCATTCCATTTCTTCCCCTCCCGCTTTTCCCCCAATGTCCCTGCCCTGTGCTGAGCCTTAAATGCCGTATCCCACACGGCCTAGGGCGCCCACACTGCGCTAGGGCTCCGCAACATTCAATGACCGAAAGGACCAGTTTTCCCAGAACTCAACACAAGTTTAGTAGCCACTTTCCAACCACTGTATGAACGACTACCAAATGTTTGTACAGCCCCTAGTCAAAAGTGTTCGTGAAACAGGTCTCACCTTACTAAGCTCCCTCGCCAAAATCCTTCCCAACTAAAATGCCACCACAGAGCTGACGATGCTGGCTTCTTGAGCTCTCTACATTAGAGTAGTACTTAGGTGCAAATTAAATACTTATGATACAATGGAAATGACAACAGCTGCAACTCATTAAGAGGAGCAATTGTCGGATTTTTCTTTGGTTGGAAGATACTATACTTTCAGTCTGTCTCTGCCTTTGTTTTTTGACTTGATCAAACCAATTTTTTTACAACTCTCTCACTTTCACTCTTCAGCTTCAATCAAGAGCCTATGCTTTTGTTTGTACTTTCAGTTGCCAGTCACCCTTACAGGAGTCTCTTGTGTCAAGATTGTGAATACTCACAAAAAGACATTAGACCAAGAAGGTCTACTACTTGGTCAACAATGAACTTGGGAGAAGCAGACCAGAGACAGGTTGAGATTGTGCTTTTTTCTGTTATTTAAGAGAGGCCAACACCTCGGGGAGGGAGAGCGAGTCATCGGACTCTTTCTTGGGTCTTCATCCTTCTTTGTTTTCCCTATCATCATGGCTCTCTAGTCTTCACTCTTTCACTTTCACCACTATGTTTTTCTTCCCCTTATTCTCTTTTCCCGCCATCCCTCTACTTTTAGACAGAGGTGATTGAGTGGAAAGGATAGTTTAGGAGATATGGAGATAGAATGGATACAGGCGAATATTCTATAGAGAGTTTATCTACATGTTCTTTTCTTTCTTACTATGGGAGTGTATGAAGGAATAGGTACAGTAGGCAAACACAGAGATAGGTATGGATGATCGATAGGTAGATGAGTATGTCATATTATGTTTTACTTATACATCTATCTTTACTGTTAGTTTGATTTTATAGAGCATGAGCAGTTAGAGCAGAGTGAGCGAAAGCGAATAAACAAAGCATTATAAGTTAGGTGGTAAACTTACATTTCATATCCTTCCTCAGAGTGCCTAAGTTCCTGGTCAGATCTCTTAGTCTATTGGCTTACTTCCGTGCAACTCTCACCTCCTCACATCGAACCTTTTGACACCCTCCCGGAGTATTAGTTGCCAATATTGATCAAAAAACTCCTTCCGATAAAGCCTCTCTATAGCCTGCTGTATTACTAGTCCAGAATTTCCCTACATGATGGTAAAGTGCGAACTAAGTAGCTAGCTTCACACCTTTCTAGAAAGATCAATTGAGTGATATCAGAAGCAATTCGGAACAAGTTATTAAATACATATTTAATTTGCACTCATGTAGTTAAATACCCTTATGTCGATAGTGTGTGTGGCCTAGATTGTTGTCTCTGTGGGGTGACATTTTGGTAGGGTAGGATTTTGGCGAGGGAGATTAGTAAGGTGAAACCTGTTTCACGAACACTTTTGACTAGGGGCTGTAGGCCGTATTCTGCCATCACAAGGCTTAGCAAGAAATGGGATCAATGCTACTTCTGTAATTCCTCGCCTGCCACAACAACTTGAAGAGCAAAAATATTCATAGACGCAAGGCCATAAAAATGTGTATAAGTGCCAAACAGCCTGACATCTAATGGTTGTAGTAAGTGAACCAAATGAGCAGACGAAGGTGAACGTTGCACTAAGAGAGGATTAAACAAGTTCAAACATAACATAGGTCTATAGCTATCAAGGTAAATAGAGTAAACTGATCTTCGTGTCAAGAGTAGACTGTAAGTTAAGAAGACTTATTAACTACTCCAAAGTCAGCTGATCATCAACCTACCCCTGGTGCAAATAACCTTGATCTTTGTCGATTAGGTTGTAATATAATACTATCCAAGGTAGTCTAGTGTCCAGCTCCTGATTAACGACAAAGAGGACTAGCACAACCAGATGCAGAAATCATCTCAATTATAAGTAGTATAATACCAAGTGCTAGTATCCCATTGTGAATATCTTGTCGATTAGAATTGTAATGCCTACAGTACATAAAAGCCTCTTCTATACTATGAGAGGCATTCAGCATTTCCTCCTATCCAGGTTGAGAATTGCCTAAGATTGCAAGCCAATTATACTACCGGTAACAGACCACACATCTCAATTCAGCACACTAATCCCACAGCAGCACTAGACCATTTCCTCACGATCTCTACCTTTCCAATTGAGCATTAAAACTATCCTGCCAATTCCGAATTTTATACATGATAAGGGATTTGCTAATCTATCCCTTAGTCTATCCAACCATAACTTCAGACTACCAGACAGGGCCCCCACGGAATTTATGTAAGTAAATCACCACATTCCCAAGTATGATATGATATATCAAGCTGTTACGGAAAACCCTGGCCATCCTGACCCTTATCCCACTTCACGATTACCTTCCGGAGCCTTCTGCTGCTCTGATATGTTGTCGGTCTTGGTGTAACTGCACTTCTACTCCCCTAAGCATGTGCTGTACAGTACGATCGTACATGCTCCACCCACTTATTAGCAAAAGTGTCCACTTATTCGCACAATATCCCCCAGCCCCTTCTAAGGCCAAGGCTGCAGTTGTTCATTCTTCGATAACATCAATCACTTTCTGAATGAAGCCCCTTCCTCATACTCTTCATGCTTTCATGGGCTCACTTTACCAATGATGCGTAGTGCTTGCTGTTAGTATCACATCACAGCTGCGGATTGACAGTAGGCTCGTGATTCTGGTGGTCCATGCCTCAGAGCACATTGGCACGGGTGTTACATCCCGGTCGTGTGTTCAACGCTTTAGCACGTACGATAAGTGGGCGAGGTGGGTAAGGTAGATAAGTAGGCAGAGCAAAATAATTTTCTACAGTACAGTGCTCGCAAGTTAAGAAAAACCCACCCACTCCAAATGCAATTAGACTACAACAGTTACTACGAGTATACTCGAGTAGTTCCCATCAATCGCCGGCTACCAAATCCCGTGTTCCCAGGGGAGGGGAGAGAAAAGAGAAAGTAGAAAAAGGCTCGGTTATCATCACCACCAACCGATTTAGGTTTAGATATAATCCAGCGTTTAGAAAATAAAAGAAGAAAAAAGTACAAAAGTAATCCATCCCGAGCACCCACTCACCCAGACTGAATAAAGCTGATAATATAGAGAGGTATAAATATAAAGAGAGAAAGGAATGCGGTTAATATCTCACTCATCCTCCCCCTCCGCAGTATTATAAACACTCTCATCGAGCGTCTCCTCAGCCCACACACCAGCAATATGCTTATCTCCGAAACCAGGACGTCCACGACCCGGCCTTTCCGTATCCTCGCTGCCAATATCGCTGACGACTTCTTCGTCTGCGCGTTCGGTTCCTTCCCCATCGTCATCATCTGATGCGGTAGTTTCCAAATCCTCCGTGTCGATCTCTAGCCCATCAGCGGCACCGTCCTCGTCGAAACCAACCCGACGCCGGTCAACAACATCCTCGCCCCAATCCCCGACCGTGGTGAGTCCTTTAAGACCGCCTCGCCAGGGCCTGCACCTCTTGACCAGGTTCCCGCAGCGAAGACATGTCCACCCGTCGCCCTCCTCCAACTCGATCTTCCCGGCGAGACAAACATAGCAATAAATATGTCCGCAGCCCACCGCCTCATATGGATTGACCACGTCGGTGGCCTTCCCGCCCGTGCCTGTGGATGTAGCGCCCATGGCCTCGGCCCCGCCGTCTGTCTCCTTGTGACATATGGCGCAGGTACGCTCTGGGAGGAAGCTTAACTCCCCGTAACCTTCCCCGGCCGAAGTGGCGGTGGCGCCAGAGCTGCCACGGATCTTCCGGTTGAGGCGGGTCCACCAGCGGCGCCAGCGGCTGACTCGAATCAGCGGCAGGATGAAGAGGAGGAATTCTGTGAAGGCGTGCCAGACGAGCTGACGGTTGAGGTATTCGAAGGAGACCTCGCGCGAGACAAGTCTGGTTGGGGAGACTAGACGCATGCGCAGCGCCCGGTCGAGGAGGGTGCGGTAGTGGCCCGTTACTAGAAACGCGGTGAAGGAGAGGAGGGTTAGGCCTGAGTGGAGGGTTGAGAGGGATTCGACGAGGTTGGAGAGACGTTCCGTGAAGGGGGTTGACTGTACGCACGTTTTCCGTTAGATTTTTGGAGGCTCCCGCCTCTCCTCTCACTTTATTGGTTTGAGGGGGGAAACATACATCCTCGGGATTCGATTTGGAGAGAAGAAATAGGTTTATTCTTGAGAACATGTATCTACCACCGACAGTAATGAGGCCGTAGAGGGATTTTTGGAGTGCTGTTGGAGGCTGATCTATTGGCCCTTTCGATCGGGCATCGACGTATACTAGGTTTTGCAAGGCGGCGCCATATGTCGCGTTATGGTCCCAGATGGTAAGCTTGAACAACGCCGCGCGAAGCAAAAGTAAGAACTCTGGTTCGTAGGATTCTTTAAGAGACGGCTATCCCCACAATCCCAGTCATCAGCAGGAATTCCACCCAACGGCAAACGAGACATTTAGGCCATAACTGTGACAAAAGCAAAAATGGACAATAGGCAATAAAAAGAGAAAACAAACCCTAAAATACTTGAGCCCATTCCATAACTGTCCCTTCATCAATTCCAACAACTCCTCGTCAAGCAATTCAGTGTCAAGCTGCCCGACCCTGAATGCCGGCCTCCCCTCTGCGCCATTACTCCCGCGGAAAAGGCTCGTAATCCGATTGTGTCCCGAAGCTTCGGCAGCCCTCTGCTCCTGCAAACGGGTGATCCGCTGCTGAGCATGTTGATGAGCTAGCCGCCAGTCCGTTGTCGGTGGGTCAGCCGTGATTCCTGTGATTGCTGTTGCCGTTGTTGCCGTTGTTGCCGTTGTTGTTGCTGCGGGGGCAGTTGCGGTGATTATGGCCATCGTGTATGATGGGGGTACATTGAGTGAAGGGGTTCGGAAGTCTGATTGAGTTGTCGCGACAATGTCCGGGAAAGGGGGGGGGTTGAGGGCGCGATTGGACCGCGGCTGTCCTGCTCTGTTTTGCCAGGTTTGTGAGGACGCACACACACAGACTGCCGAGGTGCTGAGGCGTGGTTGTGGTGGGCGGATCGTTCCTTGTGCCTGGTTGTGCCTGAGGTGGCGTAGCTTAGGTACTGGTTGTATCTTTCGAGTGAGGGTTTGTGACGTGACCAGAGAATGTGATGGTCAGGCGTAGGCTATACCCTACCTCAATCGTGCTCAGGCTCTTCTATGCTATTGCTGCCTCGCTGAGACTGAAATGGATATGCCTCTTATGATACCGTACTGGTGGCCCATCTTTTGTACACATCTCCCAAGCACTCAAATATTGTACACGAGGCATCAAAAGTGCATTGCTCGCACCCATCCCTGAGATATGCCGTAGCACAGTACCGGTGGGATGGAGAAAAAGCAAGTGAGAGGGTTGTGGCATAAATCTACCTGTAAAGTAGCCAATTACTTGAGTACCCCCCCGTGGACGCCCAGCTGGGCGGAAGCAGCCGTAACCCACGTCTTCACCGTTGGGTGCTCAAGTATGGTAGCTCGCCTTCCGAATACTTTAAAAATCCCCGAGTATCTCGCTCGCATAACTTTCTTTCCGTTCGATACCGACATCCTTGTGTCTAGCCAGACTACAGTGGCCGACTATCCAATCGGACTGCTCTCATGAATGAATGGCGTTCTACTCGAGTACTCGTAGTGTCGTGGCGTTTGTAAAACGGGCTGCTATTGTATACAGCCAAAAGTTGTCCCAGAGCCTCAGACCTTGGTGGCATGCAATCGTACTTGTAGTCGCTTTCACAAACGTCGCGACATTTCAAGTATCATACCGAAATTTAAACTTATCACTGATGCTGTGACTGACTGAAATTTCTGAACAAATGGGTGGGCTTAGAAGCCTTTTAGGTAGTTCAAGTAGGTGTCAGAGAACCTAAGGACCAAGACCCACAATTCAGATAACCCCTACAGTATAGTAGCTCCAGCACTGCCCCTAAACTCGAGCAACAAACCGACAAACGGCCCGAATATGGGACACTCCGTCTGTCCTAGCAGGTTTCCCTCTTACTTGTATGATACCTATACTTGCGTTTTTCAAAAGTATCTGGATGCCACCGTTGGGCTTGGCGCCAAGAATTCCGTGGGGCCTGCAGGACTCCGGGCTCTGGGACGGTTATTACCAAAAAAGGTGGGAATAATTTTCAAGCTTGATGCTTCTCCTTCTGCTTCTTCTCCTAGATTCCGACTCTCTCTGATGAGGCTTAATTTAATCAAGAATATGACCGACACCCGCATTAAAGGACCACTCAGCACCCACCGGGTCAGGGCCTTGGCGTCAAGCCAATTGACGACATCCGGATACTTTTGAAAAACGCAAGTAGTACCTCCCCGAGTCAGGAGTCAAGCTCCGTCTCACCTATTTTCCGCACGTTTAGAATAGGCCAATCACAGTGAAGAGTTACGCAACACTCAACACCAAAGATTTCATCGCGACCTCGGTTGCCACCCATCCCTACAACACATCACACCTCACCCCACCTCACCACCTCGGCTGATATGGCTTCCCAGCCAGGAGGAGAAGACCAAGGGTCACCTTTGACCAGCAAATTTGAAAATAGCCCATGGTTCCAAGAATTTCTTGCAGGAATCAGGGGTGTAGCGCGCACTATCCCTACCAGATGAATCACCTCTTAGGGAAGAAATCCTTAATCCTACCGAAACTGAATTCTCGGATGGTGAGGTGGTGAACGTCACCTTCCAGATTGAAATGTTCACGATGATGGTAGGAATGAGACAACAAATACATGAACTCACAAACACGGTCACCGAACTCGCTACTACAGTGAAAAGTCTATCGAATAACGCCAGAGACCTCTCCACAAACGTGGCAGCATCGACGGCAAAAATCATCCTACAGATCAGCACAGCGCAGAAACAGTCTCGCACTTATGCTGAGGCAGCGGCCACTCCGAAAGAAACGCCTGCTCCCAAGACACCACCCAAAGGGAAAAAGAAGTCAGTGACTGTTGGCCCCACAACCTCCAAGAACGCCAAGCAGAAGCAGAAAAAGGAGGTCAAAGCGCTGGGAGATGCGGCTGAACCGGCTAATGACACCCCTACCCTCCCTCCACCATCTGCTGCACGTCCAAAGACCATTACCATAGCAAGAAGGCGCATCTACGCCACTCGCGCCACACCTATACCCCTGCCTAATTAGGCCAGACTTGAGCCGCAGATCAGCATTGCCATCGCTAAAGAACTCCAGAAGTGCGGATGCTCTGCCCCCACCAACCTGCAGATACAAATAAACGCGACCACCGGTACTGTTTCCCTTACAACTCCACCAGGAGCTGAGTCGATCAAATACACTAGTTACTTAGCCCCTATGACTATGGCTCTGAATGCTGTACTTCCTGAGGGTTCACAAGACTACATGGAATTCGGGAGAGCCCCTACCGACTCGCAGGTTGTGATACACGGGCTGGCTCTCTAGGCAACATCTAACGATGAGAAGACGATGCTTTCAGTTATGAAGGAGTCTCTCTTCGTGGGACACCAAGTTAATGTCACTTCGGCTAGGTTTCTGCAGAAAGACCCTGAGATTAGACTTCCCAAGAAGTTTACCTCGGTGGTCGTATCCGTACCTACTGACGAAGTAGACAAAATAACTCCCTCTGTGCTGATTCACGGCTGCTACAAGGCTTCTGCGGTAATGTGGCACTCAAACACGACGAAACAATGCAAGAAATGCTATCAATTCGGACATCCCGAAGGAGGATGCAAGGCTACCCACCACACATGTCCTATCTGTGGCTGTGAATACAGACTAAAGGAGCACAAATGGGGCCGTCCCCGACTTGCCCCAGGAAGGGCGATAGGAAGATCATCGCAGATTGTTGCCCTGTTACCCCGTCCAAGTGTGCAGCTTGTGGCGGGAACCACCCGGCGTACTCCGTGGAATGCCCTGTTAAAATCAAGGCTAAACAGGACGCCAAAGAACATTACGACCGAAGGAGAGCCTACCAATCTTCTGAGGGTATGGACATAACTAAATAACCATGATTGAGTAACGGAACTCAGATGGTCACGCTCTTTTACATTGTTTTTCTATTCTACAACATAATTGCAGGGGAAGCAATTTGGTGTTTTTAACTTTATTTTCACTTATTTGGAATAGAAATGTTTCTTTTGGGTGTTTACAAGACCCCCCTTTGTTTCAAGGCAGTCCACTCAGGGTGCCTGGTTTTCAATGTTATGTTTCAAATATTTTTGGTTGCAAGAAGAGGGTGGCTACATATGTTAACCTTTCATTGGCTAGAGATTTGAATTATTTATGTTTTTCTCCTACTATTGATGTACTTCAGTTAGTTTTGTCAAGAAACGATGGAAGGCCGGTGCTTGGAGGATCTGAGAGTTTTGCCTTGATTAATACCTATAACAGACAGGTGGATGGAGTTAACACAGTTAAAGCTGCCGACCTGTTTACGGAAGATTTTGATCCCTCCCAGGTGGTTGGGGACCTCAACGTACACACACTTTACACAGATCCTACTAGGAACATGTCGAGCGCTGAACGCCAGAAGGGAGAACAATACTTTAGAGTGGCAGGGCTACGAGGCTTTGCCATAATCAACAAGCCTGGAGTCTACAACAGGACTCCGGACAACATAAATGACAGACCTTCCGTTATTGATTATACCTTGGCCAACCGACAAGTGGCCGACTTTGTCAAAACATGGAAGACTAATATCCTTCACACTGGTTCAGATCATACGGCCATAGTTACTTCTATCACCTCTACCCCATACGTCATGGCTAGGCCTTCCCCTGACTGGGGAAAAATAACCTGGAAGGTGGAGGGCAAGCCGAATGCTGTAATAGAAGAGGAAGTTTGGAAACTCATGGACCCAACGATTAACAGCGAGCACGCGACCTCATTCAGATGGACTAGGGAGACTGAACCTGAAAATGCAGTTGACGATTTTGATTTCAATCTATCTCTCTTAATCTACACGATCAAGAAACATGCACCCATGAAGAGACCGTGTAGATGGTCGAAGCCTTGGTGGACTCCGAAACTCACACAGCTTAGGAAGGACTTCACATGCACCGCTAGGAAGGCCAAGATGGACCCCACCCTAACTCAAAACGCGAAAGAAAAGAAAAAGGCCTACCAGTTCAGTGTCAAAAGGGTTAAAGCAGCTCAGTGGCGGAGCTTTCTTGAAAACGCAAAGAAAAATGATGTCTGGACAGCATATCAGTTCACGAAGAAAAGACTAGGTTTCATGGTGCCAGGTGGACACGCCCACGTAAGTGCATCTTCACTTAACGAGTCAATCATGCAACACTTCTTCCCGCCAAACCCTAGCCTGGTCGCCCTACGACCATCCGTTTTTGTTAAGCTGGAAGAAAAAGACGAAGTCGATGCGACGGAGGTCTCACAATCCCTCCTGAAATGCAGCAACAACTCTGCCCCGGGACCGGATCTGGTGCCATATGGAGTCTGGAAGGGTATACATACTGTCAATCGCCATGTTATCCCTAAACTCATTAATCACCTACTCTCCTGGTCAATCCACCCTCCCGCACTCAAGGACTCGCTAGGCATACTCCTCGCCAAGTCTGCCAAAGGGGACTCTGATGCATTAGCGAGCTATAGAGTTATAGCACTCATGCAAACCTTTTCGAAGATAGCGGAGAGGATTATCAACTAAAGGCTCATCAAATTTGCCAAACTCAACGGCCTCTACTCGATAAGGCAGACAGGAAGCCTACCACAGAGAGCGACCTTCGACGCTGGCATTTCACTAAGACATTGGGTACAAGAGGCACAAGCTGCAGGCCTTAAAGCCAGCACTATGTTCCTTGATATCAAAGGCGGATTTGACAACGTGGACTACTCCACCCTGTTGCGAAGGCTGCAGACCAAGAGTGTACCTGACTACATGGTGAAGTAGATATCCAATTTTATCTCCTATAGACAATGCGCTATTTTCTTCCCGGGCTCCCCTAGGGAGATGAGAGGTATTAACACTAGAATACCACAGGGTTCACCCCTTTCTCCCATACTCTTTGTGATCTATGTTGAACCTCTTCACCACTGCGTAGATCCTAGCAGACAATTCATTTTGTCCAACGTTGACGATATACACACTACAGTCAGTTCCAGCTCCTGGTGGATGAACTCTAAGCTTTTGGAAGAAGCGTTCACGAGGATCAAGAATGTTGCGACCTCACTCGGACTGGAATTTTCAACACACAAAACGGGCCTGATACACTGGCGGACCCCTAGAGAAAAGGTAGCTAGGAGTGAACACCTGATAGTAGTCGACGGCTAATGCATACAACCTGCACCCAAAGCGGTCAAGTGGCTCGGTTTTCATTTTGAAAATAACCACGGCATCTGGACCCACTACGCAAACAGACTCACCCTTGCGCAAGCTGCCTTTGACAGGATTAAAAGACTGTCTTCCCCAGGCGGCAGGCTTACACCATATAGTGCGCGAAGGATGGCGAAGGCAATTATAATACCCAGACTCCTGTATGGCGGGGAATTTCTCAATCTGAGCGCCACTATGAGACACAAGATGGAAGTCTTACTGAACCGAGTTAAGCGATGGATCACTAACTGCTTCTATTCCACAAATACCAACGTCTTGTCTGCTGAGGCCTGCATAATGCCTGTAGACCTATACCTCGAACAGATACGCGACATGGCTGCCATCTGGTGGTCGACAGCGTTACCTGACAATAACCTTGCAACGGCCCTTTTCCCGCCGGGCTTCCCTCTACATGACAGCTTCCGCCTTCCCTCCAATCGGAGGGCAGCTTTCTCTAAGGCCGGAGGCATGAAGCCCAAGACATGGGACTCAACTTCCTACACATCGGTCCAGAGGATCCTTCCTATAGACCATGTGGCCAGGAGAGCATGGCTGCTCTTTTCAAAGTGGCCTGTCTCTCGAAGACCTAATATATGGTCACCCCCTGACCCTGACGAGTGCGAGTATTACGACGACACTCTGAAACAGGTTCGAGAACATATACACCAGAAATGGAAACTGCTCAACTATCCTGAATATTACGGCTATAGGCCCATGTTCAGAATGTGCTAGTGTTTTATGACAATCAATAAGTTTGCAGCCTCCGGTCTTCATCAGATGAGGGCTGGCAAGAGTTACCTGAAAGCACAGAAGGACTGGAGGAATCCGGAGGCAAGCATGCTTTGTCCTAGATGTGAGAACGAACCCGAGACTTTCGAACACGTTATAGCAGATTGCCAGGCCCTCGCTAGCGCCAGGGCTGAACAACCTGATGGAATTTTTGATATTTCGCCGGAATCTTTGGTTTGGGCCGAGAATAAAAAGGGATGGGATTTGATGAAATATTTGATTTCTTTTATTTCATTGAATAAGTTAAATTTTCCTACTGTGATGGATGTTTTTCCTTTTACGAGGGCTTCACAGATACAGTCCTGATTGAAGGAGGACGATGTTCAGGGAACCCTGATTACAGGGAATATTCACGTTGATTTCATACTGTTAGGTATTTTTGGTTTTGTTTATGATTTTATTTCTTTTGTTATGTTTTGTTTTGGGTTTTTATTTGCCATGGGATTTTTCCCGAATGCAGTGGTTGGACCCTGGGGAGTGCTAGTCATGTACCTAAAATCATACCAAGGATTTAACAAAAAAAATCCCCGAGTCAGGAGTCCTTCGGTACGGGCCGATCATGCTCTTCGCCATATTAATAACCTTGTATAACCTATGTTTTAACTCAGGGTTTGTAGGGCACGGGCTTGTTTGAAGCAGGGGCCCGTCAGGCGTGTTTCATGTTCGATGCAGTCTGCATTGATGCAGCGGGGTATCAGTGTGGATAACCTCACCATTGGAGAGAAAAAGTAGGAAGTGAAGGGAAAGTGAAGAGAAAAAAAAAGACCCAGGAAAACTTCTTCCCTAAAGAAGTGTTTTTCCATTTTATTCCATGATATTCCTTTGGTGAGGGACAGCTTGATTTCGCTTCCTAGATCTTAACCTACCCCTCTTCCATCATCATCATCGGCTTTCTTGCTGCTGTTACAGTATCGGTCTGTAGTTTCCTATCATTCACTGTCAGAGCCCCTCGCGCCGTTGGCCTGTATCGCCGTTGTCGCCCTCCTCGGCATACCAACTCCTACTAAATTTGCCCCTTCTTCTGTTCTCCCTCTGCTCAACCCAACCAAACTATCTCATCTCAAATTGCAGTTGCCCAAACAACGCCGTGAATTCTACCCCTCAAGTTATTTGGCTTCTCTTGCTCCTGTATAGTACTGCTTACCGCAAAGAAGTCTAACGCTTCTCCTACCGCCGGCTTCCAGGTGAAGAAGATACTCCTTGAAAAATGAGTGCCGTGAGCGCGGCGAGCGGAAATGTTGTTCCCCTTACGCCTCAATTTCTCTTTGAGGCTTTACAAGCTGCGAGTTCACAATCCCAAGAGCTGGTAAAGCATGCATCTGCCCAGCTTAAGGATTGGGAGACACGGCCTGGCTATTGGAGTTTACTTCAGGTTAGAATTTCTGCCTTGTTTCTTCTTCACTCTTCCACTAACAGAGTATAAATCGCTTCTGGGGAATCTGATCTGACCTTTTTTTTTTGCTTTAATATCTACAGGATGCTTTCTTCGACCGATCGTTACCAGTGGAGATTCGATGGCTCGCTATCATTACGTTGAAACAGGGAGTGGACAAGTATTGGCGGAAGACTGCGAGCAAGCAAGTTCACACCCTCTCACCTTCTAGCTTTATGGGCCTTGTTTCGCTAACCACCTCCACAGTGCAATAAGCAAAGACGAAAAGGCCTATTTACGTTCTCGCCTGCTCTCTAGCTCAATTGACGAACCCCACCACCAACTAGCTCTTCAAAATGCCGTTATCGTTGCGAAAGTGGCTCGTTTGGAGTATCCGTTTGACTGGCCCGAAGTTTTCACTGAGCTCACCTCTATAATTAGGGATGCGTCACAGTCTACATCTGAGATCAGTGAGGGTGAGGCAGCTACACTGCGCTTGAAGAGATCTCTGTCTATGATGCTCCATGTAGTCAAGGAGCTAGCAACGGGACGGCTGGTCCGCACAAAGGCCAACTTACAGTCCGTGACCCCGGAAGTCTTCAAGGCGCTCGGGAGTGTCTACGTCTGCCATGTTGAAGTTTGGCATGCTCTCCTTGATCAACGACCAGCACCTACTAAGCTAGTTGATTCAATGACGGTCTCGTTACTGACTTTAAAGGTTCTCCGGAGACTGATTGTTGCGGGTTACGAGTTTCCTAACAGGGTAGCGGAGGTCCGGGAGCTTTGGTCCATCCTCTCTGGCCAGGTATGGGCTATATTCGAAGCTGAGAAACAGATACCGCCCAGCGAAGAGGCAGTGTCGACGCTTTTAAAAAAGCACGTGATTAACATAGGGAAATTATTCCTAGAGGTTGGATCAAGCCATGCAGCGGCTTTTGCATTATTACCCGATACACTCCAGTTGCTTGGGAAATACTGGGAAGTTGTAGTTGACCACGGAAATTCGCAGATGCAACAGAGAAGTCAGGAAGTCAATAGGGAATCAAATGGGAAATCCGAAGCTGAGCTAAAAGCCGAGGGAGAACGCACGAAGTTTAGACAGAGAGTGACGCTTCAAGGAATGCTTTTATTCAGAAATTGCCTCCGGACGATATTTAGCCCGGTAGCTACCTTTAAATGTACTCAACCCCCAGCCAGTAAGCTCACACAGGCTGACCGGAGGGCTCTTGCAGACAGGCACAAAGCTGAGAAAGATGAGACCAAAGAGGCGACTACCATCTTCAAAACTCAATTGTTCACCCCGGAAACTGTCACGCACTGTATGGAGGTACTAGTGACAAAATACTTTGTGATACGACCCTCCGATCTAGCTGAATGGGAGGAAGACCCGGAGGGCTGGAGCGAGCAGTGGGAGAACGCCGTGGAGAGCTGGGAGTTTCTCATAAGACCATGCGCCGAGAAGCTGTTTATGGATCTGGTTCTCAACTTCAAGGAGACCCTTGGAGAGCCACTGATGAGAGTATTTAGCTCGGTCTCATCCGATGAGAAGGGTGACGTTCTCATAAAGGATGCCATATATACAGCCGTGGGCCTTGCGGCGCCGGTGCTTCACACAGCTCTTAACTTTGATCAATTTATGCATAATACCCTCGTGAAGGAAATCCAGATCCAGCAGCCGGGGTATAACATTCTACGCCGTCGCATCGCCATCCTGATTGGGCAGTGGGTTAGTGTTAAGATCTCTCCCAACTCCCGCCCCACCGTTTACCGGATTACACAGCACCTCCTTAATCGTGAAGATCCGCTGAATGACTTGGTGGTACGACTTTCGGCTGCTCGAAATCTCAAGCGGAGTGTAGACGAGTGGGAGTTCAGAGTCGAGTCGTTTCTCCCATTTGTGGATGATTTGTTTGCGAAACTCATGAGTTTAATAGATGAGGTAGAACAGACAGAAGTAAGAATGGGGCTTTTAGACGTCATTGGGGTCGTCGTAGAGCGACTGGAGCATAGAATAGCTCCTTATGCAGAGAGTATCATTACTATATTGCCACCACTGTGGGAGCAGACTGGGGATGAGCATCTGTTTAAACAAGCGATTCTAACCATTCTCACGAAGCTTGTCTCGGCCATGAAGGACAAGAGCATACAGTATCATCACATGGTGATCCCACTTATTAGGTTCTCGGTGGAGCCAGGCTCGGTATGTATCACAATAACCCCATGCCCCTCACTGACCAATCCTGACTAATGATCCGGAATATATGGGCTGACGATCTCATAGGGTATGCAAGTATATCTCTTGGAAGATGCCCTTGACCTATGGGAAGCAACCATCAAAGCTACCCCTGCACCTGCACCGCAAGGGCTGCTGGACCTCGTTTCTTACCTTTTGCCGTGTGTAGAGATCGGAACCCTAACCCTTAGGAAAGCGCTTGACATAATTGAAAGCTATGTCATACTTGCGCCCCGGGAAATGATCGAAGTGCATCGTGCGGGGATGTTTGATGCTTTCGCCTCCTTGCAGGGCGCACTAAAGCCAGAAGCAAACGGCATTGTCACGAATGTTGTCGAGATTGTAATCAGAGCTGCTGAAGCATTGGGTGGGGAGCAAGCGCTGAGCGTAGTCGGCAATGAGCTGATTCGGAGTGGCTTCTTACCTACCCTCCTTGAAGGTATTGAGAAGAGCCATGAAGCACATCAAACCACTGGCCCAAATAAGCAGTACGCGCCATTGGAAACTATCGTAATGACGGACTACTTCTCAGTATTGTCAAGGATGGTGTTGGCGAGCACCACCATGTTTGTAGAGAACGTGAGGGTTTGTGCAGAGAGGAAGGGTCGCACAATTGGGTCCGACATGGAGTGGGTTCTGGAGGAGTGGTTCAGGCATGTGCGTTTGTTGATCTCCGAGACCAAAAATCTGCTTTTGGGATGTATGTTGGGTGGCGGCGAGATGTTGACGTGAAATGGTGGGTGATATAGTTCGGAAACATTGGACATCCGAAGCAGAGAAAACTTGGTTGCATTGCTTTGACAAAACTCCTCGAGACCAACCAGAGATGGATCCTGAAGAGGCTGCAGGATCTCATGACGGTTTGGACTGACGTGGTCACCGAGCTTCAAGAAAACCAGGGGGCCGAGTAAGTTGAACCGTGACTTGTGTGGTAACTTAGTGATTAAGTGAGCTTCGACTAAGAGTGAGTATAATACTATAGTGCACTGATCTACTGGGATCCTGGGCAGGAGAGCGCATCCGAAGAGCCTGAAACTGCGGAGAGAACGCGCAGAAAGGAGGTTTGTTCTTTCACCTAATCTCTCGCAATGTTTATTTGCATTCCACTAACATTCTCCCATTCTTTCGCGGTATACTAGCTTCTTGTGTCGGATCCGGCACAGTCGATAGATATTGCAGCGTTGGTCAAGCACCATCTAACCAAAGCACAGAACGAGAATGGCGGACCGGAAGCTTTTAGGAATGACTGGGTGGTGAATGTGGACGAGCACGTACTCGCGGATTTCGGAAAATTGGGAATTTTCTAGTTCACCTATCCGTACATATACCATATATTATACGTAGTGTAATTACCATTCGGGGTCTCTCTTGTGGTGTACGGCCCGGCACACAAGGGAGGATGGGCTATCATTGCTATTGCTCTTATTTCCTTTCCCTCTGAAAAGAGCTAAGGATTTCCTGGGTTGTTTTCTTGCTTTGTTTGATGGCTTAATAAGGAAACTTTTCTCCTTCCTTCCTTCCCTCGTGTTTTAGGTTTTGGGTTTTTATTGTTTTGTTTTGTTTTGAACCGTTCCCATATCTCTGTTGTTGAGGCGTAGTGCGTGTGCTTCGAAGGTGGTGGATTGGGAATGCAAGACGAGAGGGAGGGGGGGGGAAGACTCCCGCTACTGCAGGTGGTTTTCGTTTTCTCTCTCTCATTCTCGCTTTCCACGGGTGTTGCAAGATGTGGGTAAATTATGGAGTGGAGGCATGGAGGTACAGTACTAGTAGCTAAAGGGATTGCATATGATATTGCATGTCAACTGGTATCATAAAGAAGAAAGTGCGGATAGGGTAATGATAACGCAGTGGGGTTGTTTTTACTGTTGGTGATTGCAATGGCCTCTATGTACGATAGTCTAGTGGTTTGCCATTTGTATGATAGTAGATGCTTACCACGAGCACGCTCTCTCATTCCTGTGCCGTACTGTGCTCTGCAGTAGCGACCTGAAGGGTTTCATTGTCCTGCCGTAGGCGGCTCAATCTAGCAAGGTGCAATAAGGATAATGGCTATGAATAAGTTGTGTGCATAGAGGCACTAGAGTTTATTCTCCAAAAGTGCCCTGACTTTATATATGGTATGATACATACTCTGATAAGTTTGGGCTTCTTACACAAATATTGGAAAAAAGAGTCTAGGGTCATGTCATGGTATGCGACAGGGCTCACGGTTAATTGCTCGTGTGGTACTGTACAGTAATGATACCGTACGAGTAGTCTAAACGGGGGACTTGATGCGCTTACCGGTACAGTGCCAATCTATGGATGATCGTCCACTACATGATATACCATGAAAATGGCCGAACCCTTCCATCATCATCACCACGATCCAAATCTGTGCATAGTCTTGTGTCTCTGAATTTGGTAAACTTTAAGTCCTCTACGGGGTAATTAATAGGTTTATAATATTATAACCATGGTTTTTCCTTACCATCATCTATCCATTTCATGGCTTGGTTTAAAGGAAAGCAACATAGGGTACTCGCGCTTAAAATAAGTTATGGTACAGCCGCGTCTGAAGAGTCCTTGTACGGTCCCTGACAACCATACTGCATAACAAGTTTAAAAAATTGACAACATAAAAGCTTAGGAAATTATTTAATAAAAAATTATGTGAATCAATATAGATAAAGTTATCTTCCTTTTAATTATAGTATTTTTTATCAATAGTAGGAGTTAAGAGAATATAATATATGACTTAGGTAAAATAACTTAATGAATATAGAAGCAATTTATATGAATTTTTTTAATTTTCCACAACGGTAAAAATTAAATTTAGAGGAGTGTTTAGGAGTTTAAATGAGAAGATAATGGATGTTTTTCACACTAAATGATTGCTACTTTACTGGATGATTTGTTATGTTAAATCTACTATAAAGCACTTTTTGACAAAATATATCTCAATATCAAACATTTTACAATAGGATATAGCTTAACTCAAATCAATATATAATCTTATAAATATATTCCTACTATATTAGAGCAATTTTAGAATAGAAAGAAAAAGGATAAAAATTAATTCTACATCAAAATTTAAAGCATGTTTCTATAAAATGTCCATTATACTATGACTAATACTATACTGCTTTAAGATATTATAAAAATATGTTCATAACAATCTGATTACAACTAGTTTGATACCTCTTAATTGTACTGGGTGATTTATTTTTAACAATTTTATTGAAGTGCTAAATGGCAGTTCATCTGGCTTAGTTTTAGTATTAAAATTATACTTCACTTATTAGGTTGTCTAAGTATAAGAAAAGTATAATATGACTATATTTTTCACTTAAATCAATAGTTTAGAAGCTATTAAATATGTCTATACATTTTATTTAAAATATTATATTCATCTATGGTTAATAATTACTATTATGTTGTCCATTAATTAGTTCTTCTATTACAGCTCTTGATTAAGGTATATGTCATGCTCTAGATATATTAACCTATCAATTCAATACTTACTCATCTCAGCTATTCTTCTTTTCAATTGAAACTACTAATAGTTTGATCTGGGGTTGCTAGAACTAAAGAGGTAGACTCTATTTCTCAGTCTAAATTGATATACATAATTCTATATAATTCAATAGGTTTAATTTAATTCATCCAATATTCTGTTAAGATGAATTTTTCTATTTTCTCTTGTTTTTTTTTTTTTTTTGAATCATGTGATTATTGATTTAGGTACAAAATCCTGCATGCAGCTCCGGCTATGGCATATAAAAAACCTTAATTCCAAAAACTAACAAAGGAAATAACAAAATTCAAACAACACGTACATAAACTCTCCAAGCGGGATCATCAGAGCCCTGTTGCATCGCCATCGATGACTAACAAAAGAAAAGTAAAGTAAAACCCTCCTTATAGCTTCATAAGAAAAACACTCATAAGTACTAAAAACCTCCCCACCCCAACCTGCCGCCTACTGCCGCAAACAAACAGGAACAAAGGAAACTCATAAAAACGTATAGTGAATACCCTGAAGAGAAACTCAAGCAGGGGAGTTTAGAAAGTAACAATACCTAGAAGGCCGGGGCCAAGCTAGGGAGATATGAGTTAAGCACTTTCTGAGCCCGAACCCGGCTCAGGAGACACAGTATTGGCTCGAATGCGCATCATGGCTGGAGGAAAGCCCGTGCGAGTAGTGTAGAGATACTCAGCTAACCCTCTAAGGAGGGGAACCGAGAGCCAGAGGGGACCGTCAGGGCCAATATCGTCCACACCTGAGAGATGGGCGAGGCGAGTGTGAGCCTTAGCGGGGCAATGGAGAATTGCGTGATGGAAGGACTCATCGTCTTCCTCACAGAAAGGGCAGAGGGTGCTGGCGTCCCTGTTCCTCCAGGATATATGTGCGGCAAGGTAGCTGGCACCTGAACGTATCTGGTGTATGCGGCCACATATAAATCGAGGAAGGCCGGTAAAGGCATGGGGAGTGACGCAGGCATCATAAGGATAGGAAGAGGGTACTGGTGGACTTATGTCCAGCCAGTCAGCGAGGAGTGACTGTATCAGAGGAGTTCTGAGAGCTTGGTAGGTGATGGAGGGTACCCTCGACAGCAGGAGCGCCACGAGATCGGTTGAGGCGAGCGGGAGGATAGAGATTTCCTCAATAAGGTCCGAGACCTTGTGACATAAGGAGTCTAGCGGTAGGTGCTTGGCGGAGTTCACTGCCGGACCTAGCCATAAAGTAAGATGAACGGCTTTGGAGGAGCCTTGGAGGAGGAAACGATGATCGTCCGCTGAGTGACCCTGGTCCCAGGTGGGGAAAGACTCGGGTATCTGGGCGGTAGCAGGGTTGAATTCCGAGGGGGCGCAGACCAAACGGAGGGCAGCTGACTGACGGCGGTGTTTGCAGATGGAGGAAATGGGTGGTAGCGAAGCTTCCCGGTACAGAGCACCGAGGGCAGTGGTGTAAAAACAGTTAGTTGTCCACCGGAGCACCACATGCCAGAACGAGTTGAGTTTCTTAAGAGTGGCCGCATCCGGAACAAAAAGGTCGTAGCCATAGGTGAGAATCGGGAGGATGGCGCCGAAGACTAGCTTCCTGTTGCACCAGGAGGAGAGGTCTTTGCCAGCTGCACTGAGCTGTCGGATTGAAGTGAATGAGGCTTTGGCAAGTGTCAGTCGTCTCAGGAAATGAACGGAGGAGTGAATAGTAGGGGTGAGCCAGTAGCCAAGCCACCTCACAGCTTGAGAAGGAGGAAAAAGCATGTCGTTGATCACTATGGGAGAAAAGGAGACATCCAAGCGGTCCTTTGGAGTCCTCCAGTGAATGAGTTCAGTTTTGGGGACAGAAAAAGCCTCCCCCAGGTCGGCACCCCGCCTCTGGATGATGCCGAAAAAGTATTGAAGAGTGCGGATATTTGAACGAACAGAGTCCGAGCCAACTGTTATGGTGAGGTCATCGACATAGGAAATCGCCAGACCTTGGGGGATAGTGGGGTGGAGGCTGGCTATCTAAAGCACAAAAAGAAGAGGAGAAATGGGCGAGCCTTGAGGGGTGCCAACCGCGACCGGGCAGAAAACCTTAGGTGCACCTTGGAAAATAAGTCGGCATTGGCGTTTGGAGAGGAAAGACTTGATCCAGGCAACCAGATAGGCGGAGACACCTCCTTTGGTGAGGGTATTGGCCAGCTTGTTAGCGCAGACATTGTCACAACCTCCTTTGACGTCCAGGAAAAGAGTTGATACTTTGAAGGAAGCAGTCTGATGTAGGCGAACCTCGTGGGTAAGAGTAGCGACAGCATCGAAACAGCCCAGACCAGCTAGGGATCCACACTGTTTGGGGTGTAAGAGGCCCAGAGAGCAGGTGGCGGAGGCAAGACGAAGAGCAGAAAGTCTTTCAAGGATCTTGGAAACAGTTTCGAGCAGGACAATGATGCGGAAGGAAGCAGGTGTACGGTAATCATGTTTGCCTGGTTTGTCCAGGACAATGCCGTTGGCCTTCTTCATGGCTAGGGGGTGGTATCCGTGGGTAAGGAGGGGAGTGAAAAGAGCAGGAAGAAGCTGCTCGTTGGCCTTATGAACCTGCTTCCAGATAGAGTAAGGAATACCACTTGGGCCAGGGGCTGACGTGTTGGAGGATTTCCGAAGTGCGGAGGACACTTCTGCTGGTGAAACCGGGGGGACGTCCTTAAACGCAGGAAGGATGAGAGGAGGAGGAGGAGAGAGTCTAGGAGGGAAGAAATGCTGTAGAAGTGTATTGTTGATTTCGGTGGGAGAGGAGGCGTTCTCAAGCGTGGGAAAGCGATCCGGGGCTCTGCCGGCTGCAATCTTTCGAGCATCCCAGACCGATTGGGAGTCGACGTTGGCCAGAAACTGCGACCAGTGGACTCTCTTGGTGGTCTGGATTGCCTTGAAATCCGTGTTCCGAGCAGCACGGGCCAGGGTGGGCGAGGACTGATTTTTCCTCATGAGGCGGGATGTATGCTGATGGATGCGTCGTAGCTGTGTGAGTTCTGGAGTCCACCATGGCTTAGAGTAGGAGGACGGGCGTTTGGTTGGGGTGTTGGAGGTGATGAGGTGCGTGATTTTGGCGAGGGAGTCGTCAAACCATAGGTCGAGTGAGTTTGGAGTGGGGAGAGCAGGGGGGGCTGCAAGTGTAAGATCGGTGAGTAGAGGGGAAATGTGATCCCAATCCGTGTTTCTATTTTCTCTTTGCAAACAAGAAATGGATTATATTAAAATTTTATTTAACTTTTTTTAAATATTTATTGGTGTTGGGATAAAAGATTAGAGAGGAGGAATGTTCTGTTGTAATAGTTGCTAGGGACCATATGAGGACTTTTCAGACACGGCTGTACATACAACTGAGTATAGAAACTATATCTAGTAATGACCACAAGTATGATCTCTATCATGATTATCTCAACAACAAAAAATATAAAATATAAAAGAAGAGCAAAGAGAACCAGGATTATGTAGATTAGCTTTGAGAATGATTTCTCCCTTCATCTTGGATACATTGCTGGGGTGTTCATCGGAGGATCTTGCGATTACTTTAGTATTCCTTCTTTGTTATCTCATACACCAATGTACCATAACTTATTTTAAGTCCGCGTACAAAGTACAGGCTATATAATATTATGAAATGTGCCTTCCAATTTCTTCCCAATATCAACCCCCTAGTTGTTGGAGAAATTATTTTATTGGGAGAAACTTGCTAATATTCATAGATAAGGTTTTAAAAATGTTGGTGATGGGCACTTGTTGGAAGAAGAAGAAGGCTCTGATATGGTCCGGGTTTAAAGATATTCTTGGGGATTCCTCGGAAAGGTTTTTGGGAATATATACGCAAGGAGGTATTGTGACTTCCCATCTTCTTTCTTTTATTTGGCTACAGTATGGTGGGTGGGTTAAATAAAGTGACTAATCAAAAGTCTTGGTGATCCGGGCCTTTTATACCCAAAATTGTCCTTCTGAGGGGGTTTTTATCTAAGTTTCTCTGGCAAACCTATGTGGAAAACCTTTCAAAAACCACTTAAATAGTAATACAGATATCTTAAGATTATCACCAGTTATTTACAGAGTCTCTAGACCCTTCCATGTCATGGCACAGCTTACCAGAGATCAGGAGATTGTTGGTAGGTGGTTGCTGGGGCAATTATCTGAGAAAACTAGTGAAGACAAGGACTTTCAAGCAATGGTTGAACATTACAAGCCTGTAGGAGCTTCACTTGGGAGTGAGGACATTTGAAATTAATGATGGGAGATGTCACAGATAAGATGGCTTTAAATCAAAAATTTGGGGAAAAGGAGATCTGGTTTCTGGTGAGATTACCAATAATTAAAAAGTGCTGCAGTTGCCCGTTTTTGGTGTGAATTGAGAGAATCGCCGAGACTTTTGATTAGTCACTTTATCAATTTGATGAGCAGCTACGGTTATTGTTGCAAGTAGTGTCTTTTTCTTTTTGTTAAATCTATGGTTTATGTAACAAACCAGTCTCCCTTGCAGGTGTTCGTAACGGGAAACGACTATCTTACTATCATAGGCTATCGACATAGCCTACGTAGTTTGTTGTGTCTATCGTTATAGACTAACATCTTGTGTTCGTAGTAGGTATAGTGATCGTAGGAAGTCCTAGCGTGTAGGAATAGAGTACTCGCATACAAGCGAGGTATCATAGAGACAAGGGCCTTAGGTATCTCGAACATATTGCACCTATGGAAGGTCACTGTCAATGGGCTTGGGCCGTGCCCCAGTATCTGAGTGGTGTATTACTTAGATGGTTGCGTGAAGAGCTCTAACTACTGTGACTTTTTTTTTTTTTTTTTTTTTTTTTTTTTTTTTTTTATATA
>Ga0307509_10000671_pt1 | contig 58252 bp, 50 predicted proteins | sample 10_EM_MG_FD_202245 | JGI IMG/M metagenome (GOLD analysis project Ga0307509, IMG submission 202245) | Populus trichocarpa ectomycorrhiza microbial communities from riparian zone in the Pacific Northwest, United States - 10_EM | ecosystem: Host-associated > Plants > Roots > Unclassified | place...
TGTCACTTGGTTGTGTACAATGTCTATGTGCGGGAAGGGTGGCTATATGAGAGTTGCGTCTGTCATTGTCTATTGAGATAGGTCAATCAATCAACAATTCCGCTGCTAAAACCTACGCAATTTCACATGTGTGTTCGCCGGGACCAGAAAAGAAGCTTAATTTTCTAAGGAAGCGAAGAGCGTGCTATTTATGCTCCGCAACAAGAACACATATCCACTTCAAGAAAACAAATGAAGACAAAAGAAAAATCTAATGCGCATAGAGTTACATCAATGATTGACTGATTGAGCAGAGAAATAAATGAAAAGATCCAAAACAGATGAATGGAGCTTAAACTCTGACGGCATTGAAGTGAAACTAGTATGAACTAGGAAGTACAGTCGTACTCAAGAAGATAAAGAGTACATATCCGAAAGTATAAGTTCAATAATGCGCAGCTTAGCAATCGTGAAAGCAAAAGGAAGACGAAGGAAGCGAACAAGAGTAAAAGAAGAACTACTCCTGTACGGTGGATAAAACTAAGTCCAACACAGTCCCCGGCGGTCCCCTGCCCTCCCCCGTAGTCCCCCACCGTCCCCGGCCGTCCTCAATAGTCCCCCGCCATCTCCACCAGTCCCCTGGAATCCACCCCCTGCCCTGAACTAAAATGTCTCACCCTGTAGGGCCCGCCGTCCTGCCCAAAGACGGCCGCCCTGCACTTAGGCCGCCCCGGACGGACTACAGATAGCCGTCCCGGACGGTTGGGAACACTGACTATGCTGGCACAAACTGTAGAAGTGGCACGACTCTCTGGGAGAATAAACCTGTCGCTCAAATACACGAACCCCGCCTCGCAGGCGCTATGCTATGACGCGTAGACATCTCATCAACACCCCTTGTGTTAGAATGAACGAGGAAATCGACAGCTATCATTGGTACTTCCTCTGGAACAGAGCTCCTCCATTCCCCTCAGTAGGCACTCTCAAGCGAAGATCCAAACTTGTGAGAGCGAGGGGCTATGTGGTCTGAGAGATCGAGGTTGGTGGAAAGTTGGGGGTGCTCGTAGCAGATCCTATTTCAGAGTAATAGGGTATGAAGGGTGTATATTGGATTCAGCTGATATTATGGAAGAGTAGATTGAAGGCTTATGCTTATAATTGAGATTCTCAGAGCAGATTGAAATCAGAGGGTTGTAGGTGCAGTCTGAGCTTTGGGGATTTGGCAGGGGTGGAGTCCATCTAAAGATCATTATGTATTACTCGATATAGGATTTCTAGTTTGTGAAGTATTTATTTTTTTATAAGAGTAAAGGTATGTGATAACTTAGGGCTGTTTGGCAGGCTGTTATTTGAGATAGCCATGATCTGAAATCATGATTTCCAAATCATGAGTTGAAAACCGCTCTTTTTAAAGTCTGTGCACTCCCGGTACTTTGAGCATGTCTGGGGTCACAAGGTTGGGCAATACCTGAGTATCTTGTTAGGTGCTACCTCTACTCGAATTAGGTTTCTGCTGTTCTTACAAGGTGTGTCTATTCAATGTAGAGAAATCTGACACTATCACACCGTGTAGTTCTAGTTAATTACATCTGCGATAGGTGGATCTATCATGCTTAAAAGATGCGCTTGGCGCCCTGTTACTGAGAGGGAGATGGAGAGACAGGGAAGAAACATAAAAATTGATAAAATCAGGGGTCGCCGTATGTAATGAGTTAGATATGATTTTCCATGGTCTGGGGTGGCTTACGTGGGGCTTCCGGGGGTTATATCCTTAAGCCAGCATTATAGTAGTGCGCAATAGACTGTAAGCCAAGGAATAAGGGCCACTCACCTTTTTTAATTCACCAGTATTATAGATGGAACAACTCGCGGTGGACTCTTTTATTCACTGTTTTTCCAACATAAAGTAGGAGCACCCCCGATATGGGAGTTGAAGGGCTACCTCTTGCTTCCCCCCCGATACTTGCTAGTCGTGATTCGGAAAGAGCTCTGTGATCGTTGTTGCTGGTGGGCTGCCTATAGGGCATGGGGTTAGGAAATCGGTAGTTATATGGCATGCACGTAATATGGGGTGCGCAGTGATTAGGTATACCGTGGTCAATGATTGTTTTCACATCCTGCGCTAGCAAGTGTAGGATATTGGTATTTGGTCGGTTGTTTCTCTCAGATCTTATCAAGCAGCTCTATCAGTGGTCTAGTTCCAGGCTAGTGGGCTTAGTGGTCTCAAGCCCATTGGTATGTTTTTTATCCGGTTCTTTTGTTTCCATCAGTTAGGTGGCTTTTCAGCGAGCTGTCCAGAGGTGTAATTTCCAGTCAATCTCGCAAGCGGTACTGAAAACGAAGAAACTCGGGATAGTGTATCTACTCTTCAAAACGCAAGAGGTACGGGCAAACAATTGTCACTATCAAGACATCCCTTCTAGAAACAAAAACCACACAAGTCACGATCAATTCAAGTCCGCTAAGCTAACTCACAAAACCGCTTATTCAAAGCGAACTCAGAGAACCGCAAAGAAGAGAAAAAATCCAACCGAAAGAAAACCTAACCTTACTGGTTGCCCGACTATTTAGATTCAGGAGATCCTTCTCTTGCTATCCGCTATCACAAAATTTCCTTCCTCGGCTCACAGTCCAAACGGTTCCTCCGTTGGGCTATGCCGTCGTCGTCGTGGTGGTCGAGAGAAAGCGCGAGAGAAGTGAATCGTAACCTTACATAGAGCCCCCTGTCCGCCAAGACATGCAACAGCCACCCCTTCAGAAAACGTGACGCCTTTCCAAGCAAAGATCATGAACCGCTACCCATACGGTCTAAGTTATTCCCAGATGAGCTAAAAAACCGCAAAGCAAATAAGCCAAATTTTTATCCGTAACAGCACTGTTAGGGTGTTGACCATTCGGAGGCATTTGATGGAGCCTAAAGAAGGCACGAAAGAACAAAAGTGCACTCGTGCCAAGTTGCGGCGTGCGGCCGCAACCCCCGCATGTTCGCAGGCTAACAACCGGGGGCACTCCTACAGAGTGACAGCTCAAGCTCACATTACTGCTCAACGTCACTTTGTGGCTCACCATACTAAATTTGTGGCTCAACATCACTTTGTGGCTCAACATCACTTTGTGGCTTGACATAGCTTTTTACTTAATGTAACTTTATTGCTCAAGGAAACAGCTAAGCTATTAATCACTAGTATTAAGTAGCTAGGAAGGTTTTAAAAATAGATGTAGCACTGAATAGTATATTTAATAAATTTCTCGGATTACATTCAACCACAAAGTGATGTTGAGCCACAAATTTAGTATGGTGAACCGCAAAGTGAAGCTGAGCCGTAATGTGTGTGGAGCTGTCAGGCACTCTGTAGGAGTGCCCCCGGTTGTTAGCCTGCGAACATGCGGGGGTTGCGACCGCACGCCGCAACCTTGGCACGAGTAATCGGGATAGGCTCTAAGCGCAGCGGAATATGGAAGAACGGTGGATTAGCTCACTACTCTCTCTGCTAGCTAAGGCCGGGCTAGGAGACATATATCTCGATCTAACTAACAATACTGCAAAACTCCCAAAACTCAAAAGAAACACACTAAACTAACAAAACCTAAGCCCAAGCGATCACAACCCAATAGCGCTAACCAGGCTCCCGCCGGGAGACCCCTGCAGTTGGTGAGCGTCGGCTACAGGTATCCACTGCGTGGCTCATGTAGCGGTATAATATGTTCCGTGCTATCAAATTGACGGGAAGATGAAAGAGAGCCAGCCAATGAGATGTGAAAAGCGGGTCTGCTATACCCTCCTAGGCTCGTTACTCACCTCTGGCTAGGGCGGCTAGTGGGCGTTTTCTATGGATGATATGGTATGATACTGTCTGTTATGCTAAACGATTGATGGTGGCTTGCGGTCTCTGACAGGTGTAGTCAATATATAGTCCCTGATAACCTCCTCAAGAATTCTTGCACTATCGTACACTGTATTTGTCTATTTAAAACACTATACGTGCTTTATCTATCGTTCATGGGGGGGGAGGAAGAGAGGGAAGAAAAAACTACATAAGAGACGACATGTGGACAAGAATTTCCGGATAGAAAAAATTAAATAACAGGGTGAAATCCGCAAGCTATAAACTCGACCTTCCCTTAATAGTACCAAGCTCCTCTGTCACCACAAGGAGAGCGTGACATATATGCGCGTCCCACTTACGGGATCTCCCCGGTTGGAGGGTGATGCTCAAAGGTCACCATGCACCGTGAGTAAAGGGCTCGGTAAAGGAAGGGGCAGCGGCCGCTTCCACGAGGCGGTGTTCCCTAGGCTTTACGTAGCAGGGCTACCACTCTCTCATGTCCAAACCAAGCGGCATATGAGAGCGGTGTTTTGCGGTCTTTATCTCGCCGGTTGGGGTTGACCTCTTCCCGTCCGAGTAGTATCTCCACCACCCCCTCACGGCCGTACAGAGCAGCAAATGAGAGCGGTGTTTGGCCGCCATTATCTGGTTTGTCGGGGTTGACCCCTTCCTGCCCGAGTAGTACTTCCACTACTCCCTCATGCCCATACCAGGCGGCAAACGAGAGCGGTGTTCGGCCATCATCATCCGGCTTGTCCGGGTTGACCTCTTCCCGCTCGAGTAGCGCTTTTACTACTCCCTCATGCCCATACTCAGCAGCAAACGAGAGCGGTGTTCGGTCGCCATTATCTGGCTTGTCGGGGTCGACCTTTTCCCGTCCGAGTAGTATTTTCACCACTCCCTTGCGTCCATCCTGAGCGGCATACGAGAGCGGTGTTCGGCCGTCATGATCCTGCCTGTCCGGGTTGACCTTTTCCCGTCCGAGTAGCATTTTCACAACTCCCTTGCATCCATCCTGAGCGGCATACGAGAGCGGTGTTCGGCCGCTATTATCGGGCGTGTTTGGGTTGACCTCTTTCCGCGCGAGCAGTATTTTCACCACTCCCTCATGTCCATTCCGAGCAGCATACGAGAGCGGTGTTCGGCCGCGACCATCCAGCTTGACAGGGCTGACCTCTTCCCGTCTGAGTAGTATCTTCACAACTCCCTTGCGTCCATTCTGAGCTGCAAACGTAAGCGGCGTTCGGCCTGATTCATCTGGCTTGTCCGGGTTGACCTTTTCCCGTTCGAGTAGTATTTTCACCACTCCCTCGTGTCCATTCTGGGCGGCATGCGAGAGCGGTGTTTGGCCTGATTTATCTGGATAGTTTGGATTGACCTCGTCCCGTCTGAGTAGAATTTTCACAACTCCCTTGCGTCCATCCCGAGCGGCGAGCAAGAGCGGTGTTCGGCCCGATTTATCTGGGTTGTTGGGATTGACCTTGTCCCGCCCGAGAAGAATTTTTACCACTTCCTCATGTCCATTCTGAGCAGCGAGCGAGAGCGGTCTTTGGCCCGATTTATCTGGCTTGTTGGGATTGACCCCGTCCTGCTCGAGTAGTATTTTTACCACTCCCTCCTGTCCATTCTGAGCGGCGAGCGAGAGCGGCGTTTGGCCCGATTTATCTGGCTTGTTGGGATTGACCTCGTCCCGCCCGAGCAGAAGTTTTACCAATTCCTCATGTCCATTACAGGCAGCCCATGCAAGGGGTCCACCACCCAAAAAATCTTCCCCGTCGACATCATAACATTCCATCTCTATTAAACTAGCTACAACCTCAACAATTCCGAAGAACGATGCGCAGTGCAGTCCACTGAATGGAGAAAGAGTATTAAAACGCCAGGGGTAGAGATGCTTGACTTGTTCTAAAAGTAACCTGGTCGATATCTGGTTATAAGGAGCCGTTAGCACCTCCAGTGCAAGTGACTTCGTGGAGTCCGAGAGCTCCCTTCTCGCATGCACTCCCCAGTATACAGAACAATATTCTAGAAAAGGTGCGTTCCGAGTATCAGGGGACCGATCAGTCGACAGGACTTTGATCTGTTTGGAATTTAGATAAGTCAAACAGATTTCGGCCATCGCAGAGTGAGGTCCACTGAATATGACGGGATGAGTGGAAAGGTGCTCCTGGAGAGTAAAGTGGATCAATCGCACAGTTGATGCCTCTTTATCTACAGTGATAAGCCCTTGACAACAGCTCACCAATGTCGACATCGAAGGGATGTTGCCGGCATCGAAATCCGTGGATCCTAGCTGGACTGCTAGGGCGTAGCAGAGCTCATCTACTCGCAGTGGCCGTTCCGCATGGCTAATCCACATCAACGCTGCCACCCCAAGTCTCGACCTGTCTCCATCTTGCGCCTTTATCCGCTCGATGGTCGCATCATAAACATCTCTCAACTCTAATCCACCTGTCATTTTGCTTAGCTTTTCTAGTCTTCGGGAGATTGTCGATTCGTGTAAAATTGCATCGGTATTTAAGGAAACCAGTAGAAACCTAGATGCATATCTGTTAGCGGATTGTGTGTGGCGGGATTCCTAGTGTCATTGCCCATACGTACATCTCTGACATATTTTCGGGAATCTGCTCTAGAATGTCTGCTTCTAAACTCCGGTCCATGGCGTCTGGGGTTTCATCCTCGTCTAGTCTAAGACGAAGATATTCGATGATATCATCTTTTCTGGGACTTACTGACACACTTATCACTCGTCCGGCGAAACACCTTTCAATCTCGGCCCGAACTTGAGGCCTTCCAATGATGAATATTCGTGTGCGCGAGGATTTTTCGAGGATTTTTTTTAGCGAATTAAGGAGCTTGACTCGATTCGCCGTTGAACACTCGTCCAAAGCGTCAATACATATAAATGTGGGGAGTGAGGACGTGACGGTCTGTAGCATCTTCACGATATCCGGGAGTCGCGGCCCTCGTCCACCAATGACGCTTTTCTGCTCTTGAAAGGCCCCCGATATTTCTTTTGGGACCTTTTCCATTCTGCCAACGGCCTGCCTCAGCAAGGAGCCTAGAATACTGGCCACTGACTGCTCCTTTCGCGCTGCAAAATCTATGTAGAAACACGTAACGGCTGTATTTTGTCCTTTGGCCCGGTCACTCAACCTGTCCACTACCAGCGAACTGGAATCGTGGCTTGTTAGCACTGACTCCATTCTTCTGTTCTCTGGGAACAATTATCATTACCTGATAAATGTTTTGCCAACCCCCGGGCCTCCATAGCAAAACAACACCGCCTTATCGCCTTCACCTTCCTCACTCCATTCACTCCAGCTTCTGAATTCTTCAGTTCGCAAAAGCCATTCTCCTACATTGTGGACGCGGCGGCCTTGGATGTCCCGATGGAGTAGTCTTGAATCTAGGGGCGATAACCAGTTCAGGAGTTGGGACCGGTCGTCGGCAAGAACATAAGTATTCTGTACGTTAAACGAGTTCGTATTATGGGAGAAGTTGGTGCTATTCTCGATGTTATAGTGAGACATCTTCCGCTTTTTGCTGCTTGCACTGTTGTAGACGGGGTTGTTGATATCGTCGGTTGGTGGAACTTGGGAGCTGGGGGAAAGCGAGGCCTTGATAAGGAAAAGCGGGGGCCTTCTGGAGTTAAAGCAGCGTTGCAGATACACCAGAAAATTCTGGGAGATAGTGTCGTACGATACAAATAGACATCTACAAAAACCTCCAAGGGCCGACGGTAGAACATACCCAACTAGATCTCTACATAGATTAGGGCAGCCTAAGTGGCCGGCACCGCAAAATAATCCTTGGAGCTGCCGTAAATATCATCGCAAGTATTAATCTCGTGGGTTTTAAATTAAGATGTACCGTACAAGACCTCCCCGCTCTAAGTACGGTAACCCTCCCATTATCCATGACCACTGCGAGTAAAATTACAAACGAAAGCCACCCCTCCCTTCACCAAATGGCCGGTGCCCCGGCCGGTCGCGGGCCCCTTACACGCCGCACATTATAATGATTTATTTGGTTATGAAACTGCCATAGTCTTCCCAATTCCCACCCAATATCGCACCTTTGGGCACATATGATATCTCATGTTGAGTGTTGTAGGGCATGGGAAACCACCCTAGCTGTGTTGTGGAGAGCGTATGGCGGCGTTGAGGGTAGGTTAATGGTTGCGCACACATGTTATGATAGTCTTGTTTGGCTAGCAGGCTAGGACCTGAGAATAAGCCAGAACCTTTCTCACCCCCACCTCGCCCACCTCATCGAACATCTCGCACCGATACCGGTACTTGTATCTCCTTCGGGTCTCCCAAGGTCGGTTGGACTCCAAAACAGTTGTTTCGAGATCCTTCGCCACTAAGCTGTCATAATAACCCCTTATGAGCTCGTGAAAAAAACCACAGGACTGAAACGCCAGCCAGCCCGACTGAAGCCGCGCTCCAAAGTCCTATCTGACCTGTCAAATTATATCTGAAAGCTCTTGCTGTCGCAACGATGGAATATTCTATAACGTCACTTCGGTGGTCCTGTCTTCCGACAATCGCCGACACAGCCTAATACAGCACAATAAACTATTATAGCACCACTGCATAATAAATCACCGCATTAGCAATCATCCGCCCCATCCCCACCCACGCAAATAGAAGGTAGATCCATCGAAATCAAAAACACTACCGCAAGTAGAGCTTGCCGGTAAGCAAGTCCACGTAAAGGCCCAAATTATTCCTTAGATACTCTCACCTCGGACGGCCGGAGCCTAGCCTTGATCTAGCTTGAGCAAGCCTTATTCAAAGGCGTTCATAGAATATCACTCGGCTTGAACAAGCATAAGAACACAACTTCAATATCCCGAATAAAGCCTAGCTCCGACAGGTAGCAGCGCCTTAACCACAAGTGCGCTATCAAGGCCTGTAACTTAATTCGCACCGCAGTCTAGCATTCCATAATATGGACCTAATTCTAAAACTAATTCATAATAGAGCATGCCAAAATAGAAAAAAAAGCAGAATGAGAGATAGAGACCGATTTTAGTGTTCTCAGCTGAGCCGTCCGTCCGTCCGGTCCTTTGCTGGATTTTCTCCTTCGTTTTATACATATATCTCCTTTAATAATAATAATATCATAATATATTTCTCTACTTGATTTGTGTTCAGAGCTTTATACACACGGTGGATATCCAAGTTACCACAGCCAAGACACAGCTATGAATATTTTATTAATAAATTATTATTTCATGATAATAATTAGAAGATATATGTGTTCCCTTATCTGGTGTTTGGAACATTTAGATATCTCACAGGTCATTTATCCATCCTGTTGTATGCTGGTTTGTTATTATTTTTGAAATATCATACCTACCAATCTGCTCCCATACTCTATGATCCTCCTTGCTTAGCGTGCAACATAAACCCCGCACTTGTCAATAAAGAATCAAGTTTATGCCCCTAATTGTGCGGCATTCCACTTTTGAACATCCCTGTCCGAACTTGCCCTGCAACTTACCGCCAAGAACTAAGGCCTCCCGTCCCCCGGGGGAATTTATCATGCTCGAGTACTAGCCATCCCTGCCCTCCCCACAGTCCCGGTGTTGAAAGCCATCAGCGATCACCCACCAGTTGCCTATCCTCTTTGATTTCTTTACTTTTTACGCGTCTATATTATGTCTACTATATACACACCTTTTCATTCTTGAACCGTGCCGTATTGTTTCTTCCTTCTCTGGTATTGTTCCCTGTCACTGACCTTTTTTCCCTCAGCCATAACTCAGTTCAGATTAACAGGGACAGTGACAGAAACGCACCTTAGAGGCCACCGCGCAGGCTGAGTTTCTATTATACAACAGTTGGTTGTGTGAAAGACTTTTTTTAAATCAGGACTTTGTGTACGAGAGGCTTCCAGGAATCGTGAGGACGGATCCCGCGCTTCACGATTATATTTTTAATTTCTGCCAATCATGGGGGGCACTATCCATATGAAGTCCACCCCCACTTCTTTTATTATCGTTTCGCACATATCCCTAACTTACTTCTGCTCGGCACATGAAATTATTGAATGCCACAAAGATTTTTACCCGACAGTGCCCCGTAGTCGCCCAGAGTCACCCATAATCCCCTACGCCAATTTGTCTTACATCTTAGGGCTCACCGTCCCGGGTATTCCAGGACAGGAAAGAACCTCATTCTGCCACCAGTCCCATCCAGGGCTCTTGGCGGTTCCCCCGCCAGGCCCTACGGGGGGCTGGCCGTTGAGAACACCGGAAACCATTCATCACACTTTCCCCCACCTCTCTAACTCACTGGCAGATGAAGCCGTATGGTCTAGTGGGTTCCTGGATCCTCTTCCCCCAACTCGTATGAGGGCATCCCCGGAATCGGAGGTGAAAGACTCCCTCCTGATTTTCCTTGACAGGTTCTGATAGTAATTAAGAAGGAGCACTGTTGTTGTGCAGACTTCTGGCACACCTCCCTGAGATTCTTGCGGCTAATCTTGTGGGGCGCGCTGTTCGAGTGTTGGCTATTCGGGGTGCTAACTCGGCTTGTGCCTGGGAGTCTTGTAGTTTCTGAATACCTGCTACAGCATATCCTCTTGGTAGTTTCTCTGGTAGTATGTTTCGCACTTTCAGCTCTCCGCTGAGTGGGCTCCTGGGGGTGTGGTTATTTAAGATGCTCTGTTGAGGAATTTCTGGGGGGAGCAAAATCGGAGCCTATTCTTCAGCCCCGCGGATGTCTAGCTAAGCCACCCAAAATTGGTGCAACCAATACTTGAGCACAGTAATCTGTCAAATACCCCCCCCCCGGTAATACATAAATGTCCAGAAAAATCCCCTATGATCCACACAACACTTCTTGCAAATAGAGCTAAGCTACTGTAGATACAAGATTATACAGGTAAAAATAATAGAAGTAACCCGCTTGGCTCCCCAGAAGAGGTAGGGAATAAACGTTTCGCTCAAATCCACGACCCCCCCCTATAGAGTCTATACTATAATCCGAAGATATCGCTTTGAAGTTACTTGCTCTCTGTTGAGGAACATTAACTAGTATTTTATTTCCTTTAGAAGAGTTTTTTGTTTGGTTCCCCTATAGGCATTTGTAAGCCAAGATCAGAGCTCGTAAAGGCGAAGGGCCACGTCTTCCGGGGGATTGAGCCTTGGGAGGATTGGAAGTTTGTGGTGGTGGAGACTGTTCACGAGTGATAGGTTATGAAGGGTATAGATGAGATTCAGCTTATAATATTATGAAATAACAGATTGAAAACACATGCCAACAATAGCTATTCACAGAGCAGATTAGGGCTAGAGGGCTAGAGGAGATGCGGTCTAAGCTTTGGGAGTTTATTAGGGGGTTGCGGTTATGTATTGCTTCATAGAGGATTTTCTGTTAGTATCTTTTGTGTAGCAGCTAAGGGCGTGCAGTAACTTAGTTCGTCCATAGGGGGGTCTAGAGTTATAAACCGAGCTTTTTTAAGGCCTGCAAACTCCTGGTATTCTGAGCAGGTATTTATGGAGGTGGCACGATAGGGGAGGTGTGGTGGTAGGAGAGAGGGTGTCAAGATGTATTTTCTTCTCTGCAGAGGGTGCTAGCTAACAGCCACTTAAATAGTGGAAACTTCTACACGGATAACCCTATACACCCGTCCATGCCCTGGAACGTTCACATATCCACACTTTAGTATTTCTCCATACTGTGTGCCCTTCCTGTTTTCTGTGCTGTTCGGTTCTTCTAATGCAACACCCTCCTACTGGGATTATTATACCATCGCGTATGGGATCACGGGGTCATGAGATAGCTAGATAGCTGGCTATCTACTAGAATTGGGTTTCTGCTGCTCCCACAAGGTACGCCTTTCTGGTACTATAGAGAGATTTGATCCTGCACCCAGCATAGTTCGAATTAACCCGTTCGCGATTAATCAAAAAATACTTAAAGAACACGCTGCGGCAGTCCAGCTCAGCAAGAGAGAGGATGAATAAAATCAGAAGCCTATCATATACAAGGAGTTGGAGGTCATACAAATCGCCTAAAGTGGCTTAAACAGGACCCTTGGGGGTTATGCCCCTTGAATAGTGTACTATGATAATGCGTAATATAGGAAGTATGATACAACAAAAATATAGAAAGTCATGAAAAAAAAACCCCCCCACCTTTGATTTGCCAGTATATGGAACAGGATGCTGCGGTGGGCTCGGTGGCTCGTCTTTTTCAATTAGACAAGGCCAACCTCGTATGGGACTTGAAAGACTCCATCCTACTTCCCTTTGACATTTGCTTTTTGGTTAGGAAAGAGCCGTGATTGTTGCTGGTATGATAGATGGCCCATAGGGCAGGGGCTAGTATATATGCAGTGATAAGGCATGTGCATACGACATAAGGTGCGTAGTTATTAGGCACACAGTGGTCACATTTTATGCCAGTAGACATGGGGGGTGTTTGAGTGGTGGTTTCATCTAGATCCTATGGCATTCGGCAGGAGGTGATTGGGTTGGATGGTTTAGCTCTTGGTGCTGGTCTGCATAGGGCATTGGGTGCAGGGTTTGGGGGATCGCGATGGTTTTGGGCTGTTAGAAATTACGGGGGATCAGGATGTTTGTGAATTGGCCGTCATTATCTTGCTTGTCAGGGTTGACCCCACGCTCCAGTAGTATTTTCAGTAGTCCCTCATATCCATTCTGAGCGGCAATCGAGAGCGGTGTTTGGCCCCATCTATCCGGCTTGTCGGGGTTGACCTCTTCCTGCCCGAGTAGTGTTTTCACCACTCCCTCATGTCCATTCTGGGCGGCAAAGAACAGTGGTGTTTGGCCGTCATCATCCGCCTTGTCCGGGTTGACCTCTCTCCGTCTGAGTAGAATTTTAACCACTTCCTCATGTCCATTATAAGCAGCCCATGAAAGTGGTGTACAACCCCAAAAGCCTTCCTCGTTGATATCATAGCATTCCACCTCTATCAAAGTAGCTACAACTTCAACAATTCCAAAGAATGATGCGCAGTGTAGCCCGCTGAAGGGAGGACAATTCTCGCGGTCCCCGAGATGCAGGCGCGCATGCGCAAGGAGTAATATGGTTGATATCTGGCCATAATGATCTTCTAATAGCTCCACCGCAAGTGATCTCGCGCGCTCCGAGAGCTCCCTTTTCGCATGGACCCCCCAGTATACTGCACAATATTGTAGAAAGGGTGTGCTCTCCATATCAGGAGAAGGAGCGGTCGAAAGGGCTTTGACCTGTCGGGAATTCAGATAGGTCAAACAGATTTCCGCCATTACTGAGTGAGGTCTATTGAATATGTCGGGGTGAGAGGAAAGGTACTCCTGGAGAGTAAAGTGGATTAATCGCACAGTTGATGCCTCTTTATCCACGGTAATAAGCCCTTGACAGCAGCTAATCAATGTCGACATCGAAGGGACGTTGTCAGCATTGAAATCCGTGGAGCCTAGCTCGACTGCTAGGGCGTGACAGAGCTCATCTACTTGCAACGGCCGCTCCGCATGACTGATCCACATCAACGCTGCTATCCCGAGTGCCGATTGGTCCCCATCTTGCGCCTTTATCCGTTCTGTCATCGCACTATAAATACCTCCCAACTCCAATCCATCCGTCATTTTATTCAACCTTTCTCGCCTCCGATGGATTGTCGATTCGTGTAAGATTGAATCGATACTTAAGGAAGCGAGTAGGAACCTAAGTTCACATCTGTTAGCGGATAGTGTATGGTGAGATCCCTTGTATTACTGCCCCTACGTACATTTCTGACATCTTTTCAGGAATCTTCTTCAGAATGTCTGCCTCCAGATCTTTGTTCATCGCATGTGGAGTTGGATCCTCGCCTAACCTTGCATGAAGGTATCCGATGATATCACCTTTCCTAGGACTTACAGATACACTTGCCACTCGTCCAGCAAGGAGCCTTTCGATCTCAGCTCGAATGTGAGGCCTTCCAATGATAAATATTCGCGTGCCCGGTGACTTCTGGAGGATTTGTTGTAGGGAATTAAGGAGCTTTACTCGATCCAGTACTGCACATTCGTCAAGAGCGTCTATGCATACAAATGTGCGTAGTGAAGACGTGATCGCCTGTAGCATCTTCACGATATCCGGAAGTCGCAGCCCACGTCTACCAATAGCATTCTTCTCCTCTTGAAAAGCTCGTGATATCTCCTCCGGAATCCTTTCCAGTCCACCAACGATCTGCCTCAGCAAGGATCCCAGAATACTAACCGCACTCTGCTCCTTTCGATCCGCAAAGTCAAAGTAAAAACACGTAACGGCTACGTTTTGTCCCTTAGCCTGATCACACAACCTGTCCACTACTAGCGAACTAGCGTCGCGGCTTGTTAGCACTGGCTCTCTTTCCTCCCTCCCCCGGGAATAAAAAATAGTTCTTGATACCTGATGAATGTCTTGCCGACTCCAGGATCTCCATAGCAGAACAAAACTGCGTTTTGGCCTCTACCTTCCCCACTCCCGTCATGCCAGCTTCTGAATGCTTCAGTTTGGATAAGCCATTTCCCCACATTGTCGGCGCGACGCTCCTGGATATCCCGATGCCGTAGCTTAGGCTCCAGAAGTGACAACCAAGCCAAGACTTGAGACCGATCATCGGCAGGATGATAGTTATTCTGTACATTAAAAGAGTTCCTATTATTGGAGAAGGTGCTATTATCCATGGTATATTGAGAAATATTCCGTCTTTTGCTGCCTGCGCTATTGTAGGGGAGTTGGGTATGGCCAAGCGAGCATTTCTTAGGAGCTAGGGGAAAGCGGGGTCCTCGGTTGTTAGATCAGCCTTATATAATGCCGCTTCATGCTTGTATCATAGAATACCGGGGAAAGCCGTCGTACCCAACAAACGTCCATCTACGAGTACAGGAACCCCCAAGTGCCAGCTGCAGAACAAGCCCAACTAGTCCTAGGTAATCGGGGCTGCAAAGATAATATCCTTAGTGGTATGTATCCATGAACACCATCCCAAGTGGTGATATCTTGGGTTTTAACTTAAGATATATTATTATACAAGGCCCCCCCCCCCACTCTATAAATAGACGCTCTCCCGCAATACCTACTCGAGTAGAGTACGCTGCTACTACAATTACAACCCTTTCCCTCACTCAAACTCCGGTAGGTAAACCACGGGCCCGTTAGACACGCACAATGGCTTAGCTAGATACGAAACCGGGATAAGCGATAGATTTAACAGTCACGTGCCTTACTTATCTAGGCGCACTTCAACCACAAGGGCCACCAAACTTTTCTTATCAGACCCACGTGACTGTTATTTATATCAGCCTCACTCGTATATGATAATGGTGTGCTGTGCTACGGAGGTACAAGGCCTAAGTTTTGTAGGTTCCACAGGGGGTGAGGCTTGTGGAACTTACACCCGCATCCGCAAAGTTCTCACAACACCTTCGGTACTCCTATCAACACCGACCCAGATAACAAGAAAAAGGACAAGGCTTTTTTGAGAGATCTTCTTTAATCAAGTAACGGCAGATTTCATAGAGCCTATTCAGGTTTTTTTCCCCCTTAATAGTTTCTGCGACCCCCCAGTTTAAGGCTGTCAAGACTTTGCGGACACCAGTGGATGGCTTAGGCGCTGTACCTCCATAGTACTGTGTTGGGCTGTGCCTGATACCGGTACGGGATAATCCGTCGTGGGGGGGGGGGGGGGGACTTTCCGGCATTTAGACACGTGAGGTAGAGCCTTGCTGTGCTGCTTTAAGTTGGCTGGCATGTTAGCCCTGCGATTTGGCAAGAAACTAAAAGGATTTTCTATGGTAGCCTAGACGGCTAAAAGTCTAGAACCTTTTTTTTGGGAGGGGATAATTGATCCTAAGAGACCAGAAGGAGATATTGGGGTGAGACACGTGTCCAAGCGGGTGGAGGTCATTGGGAGTTCTTTGTAAGGGCCGCACTCGTAGCACCAAGGTATAATAAACCACCGCATTAGCAATAATCTACCCCAGCCTTGATCCACCTTGAGCATGCCCTAGGCAACCGCGCTTGTAAAATATCACTATGCAGAAACAAGCAGAAGAGCACAACTTTAATGCCGGCCCAATTGTCATTGCCGGGCGCCGAGCCCAGCCCCAAGAGGCAGCAGCACCCCAATCCCCTTCAATCCACTATCGTAGTTGATGAAGCCTTACGGCCCGGTTGTTCCCTTGATCCCTCTTCCCCTAACTCGTGTGAGGGCATTTAATGTATGGGGGTTGAAAGATCCCCTCTTGCTTTCCCTTCATAAGTCTCATAGCGATTTTCTTTGATAACTCCCCTTTTAATAGTGATTAGGAAAGAAATCAGTTACTACGTGTACGAGCACTGTAAGCTTTTGGCACACCTCCGTGAGAGGTTTGCCGTTGATCCAGCTGGGCGCAGTCTGGGCACTTGCTATTCATGGGCGCACCTCCTCCCCGGGAGTCCTGTAGTCTCTGAATACCTGCTACAGCATATTTTCTTGGTGGTTTCTCTGCTTGTATGTTTCGTGCTATAAAATCGATCCCCAGGCGAGTGAAACTAATGAGTAATCTAGGGAGTCTGAGTGATAGGCTGCCCCCTCACTCCATACCAATGCCTATAATTCATCCATCACTTCAGATAGAGAAGGGAAAGGAAAGGAAGAGAAGGGAGAAGTTGTACAAGAAAAAACACAGGCAAGAATTTACAGCTAGAGAAAAATTAAATGATAAGACGAAAACAGCAAGCTATGAACTTGAACTTTGCAAGCAAGCAAGAGAACTCTTTCCTTCCACGAACCAGAGTGGCGGGAACTAGGTAAACAGAAACTGGTAAACACTCACACGAATACACGTACAGTATATTTCCCACCAATCTCGCGAACCGGGCTGTTGGGGTGTTGGCCATTCGGCAGCGTCAGGGGGGCTTCCGCCGGGGGAGCCTAGTAGATGGTGAGCACCTACTAGAGTACTCGAGTACATCCCGATAGCTTATCTAGTGGTATATTCTCTATGATCAATAATCGCAATATGGATGAGATAATGGGGGCATGGAAAACCAGTCCGCTGTGCCTCCTTTTCCCTCGTTACTCACCTCTCTAATTGGAGTGGTTAGTGGGCAACTTATCCGCTAAGGGTGATATGGTACTATTCATTGAACCATATAATTTATGGTAGCCGGTTTTCCCTAACAGGTGTGGTCAATCTATAGTTGTTGAAAATCGCCACAAGAATCCTTGCACTATTGTACGCCACATTTCTTTATCAAAAAACACTATATCCAGTTTAGCTATCACTTCGAGGGAAGGGAGACAAGGAAGAAAAAGAGGGAGAGGAAGAAAAAACTATGCAAGAAAAAAGAAAATGCGGGCAAGAATTTACAGATAGAAGAGAATTTAAGTATTACAGAATAAAATATAAATTTATATAAACTCGAAACCCCCCCCCCCCCCACGAGCCAAACTCAATCGGTACGGAACTTTATGGACAGAAACTCATAAATCCTCACCCGACCAGTAAACCAAATCCCCAAAAAGGCGCAGGAGAGTATGATATATATGCATTCCCATCTCATGGGATCTCCCCCATCTACGGGATGATGTCCAAGTGTAATCGCCATGAGTAATATGGCCCAAAAAGGAAGGGGCGGCGAGTATTTCCACTAGGTAGTGTCTCCTAGGCCTTCAATCGTACTGGGGGTTACCACTTTGCGAGACTGCAGTAGGGCTACCACTCTCTCGTGACCACACTGAGCGGCATACCAGAGCGGTGTTTGGCAGTCATTATCTGGCTGGTTGGGATTAACCTCTTTCCGTCCGAGTAGTATTTTGACCACTCCCTCACGTCCATACAAGGCGGCAAATGAAAGCGGTGTTTGGCCACTATTATCTGGTTTTTCGGGGTCGACCTCTTCCCGCCCCAGTAGCACTTTCACCACTCCCTCATGCCCACACTGTGCGGCATACTGGAGCGGTGTTCGGCCAGAATTGCCTAGCTTGTCAGGGTTGACCTCTTCCCGCCCGAGAAGTAGCTTCACCACTCCCTCATGTCCCCGCGAAGCGGCAAACGAGAGGGGTGTTCGACCGTCGTCATCTGGTTTGTCCGGGCTAACCCCTTCCCGTCCGAGTAGAATTTTCAACAGTCCCTCATGTCCATGCCAAGCGGCATGCGAGAGCGGTGTTTGGCCGTAACTATCTGGCTTGTCAGGGTTGACCTCCTTCCGCCCAAGTAGTATTTCCACCACTCCCTCATGACCGTTCCGAGCGGCATCTATGAGAGGTGTTTGGCCGTAATTATCCGCCTTGTCAGGGTTGACCTCCTCACGCCCGAGTAGAATTCTCACCACTCCCTCATGTCCATTCTGAGCGGCAAACAAGAGCGGTGTTCGGCTGTATTTATCTGGCTTTTCGGGTTTGACCTCTTCCCGCCCGAGTAGAGTTTCCACCACTCCCTCATGGCCATTTTGAGCAGCCCAGGCAAGCGGCGTGCGACCCAAAAAATCTTCTCCATTGATATCATAATATTCCATCTCTATCAAAGTAGCTACAACTTCACCAATTCCGAAGAACGATGCGCAGTGTAGTCCACTGAACGAATGAAAAATATCAAGATCGTCGAGATACATGTACTTCACTTGCGCCAAAAGTAATTTGGTCTGTATCTTGTTATAATTCTCCTTCAATAGCTCCAGCGCAAGCAATCTTGCGCACTCCGAGAGCTCCCTTTTCGCATGGGCCCCCCAGTAGGCGGAACAATATTCTAGAAATGGCGCATTCTGAGTATCAGGAGATCGAGCAGTCGACAGGGCTTTGACCTGTCGAGAATTCAGATAGGTCAAACAGATTTCCGCCATCGCCGAGTGAGGTCCACTGAATATGTCGGGATGAGAGGAGAGATACTCCTGGAGAGTAAAGTGGATCAATCGCACAGTTGATGCCTCTTTATCCACAGTAATAAGCCCTTGACAGCAGCTCACCAATGTTGACATCGAAGGGATGTTGCCGGCATCAAAATCTATGGAGCCTGGCTGGACTGCTAGGGCATGGCAGAGCTCGTTGGCTTGCAATGGCCGTTCCGCATGGCTAATCCACATCAGTGCTTCCATCCCGAATGTCGATCTGTCCCCATCTTGCTCCCTTATCCGCTCGATCGTCACACCATAAACATCTCCCAACTCCAATCCATCCGTTGTTTTGCTTAGCTTTTCTCGTCTCCGAGAGATTGTTGACTCGTGTAAGATTGCATCGATATTCAAAGAAACCAATAGAAACCTAGAGGCATATTTGTTAGCGGACAGTGTTGGTGGGATTCCCGGTGCCATTGCCCCTACGTACATTTCAGGTATATTTTGGGGAATCTTCTCCAGAATGTCCGCTGCCAGATTCTCATCCATCGCATCTGGGGTTTGGTCCCCTTCCAGTCTAATACGAAGGTATTCGATGATATCTTCTTTGGTGGGACCCAGAGATACACTTATCACTCGCCCAGCAAGACGCATCTCTACCTCATCCCGAACATGAGGCCTTCCAATGATAATTATTCTTGTGCGCGGTGACTTTTCGAGGATTTGTTTCAGCGAACTGAGGAGTTTGACCCGATTCTCTGCCGAACATTCGTCCAGAGCGTCAATGCACACAAATGTGCGTCGAGAGGACGTAATTGCCTGTAGCATCTTCACGATATCCGGAAGTCGCGGCCCTCGTCCACCAATTACCATTTTCTGCTCGTGAAAGACCCGTGATACTTCCTCTGGGATATTTTCCATCCCGCTAACGGCCTGCTTCACTAAGGAACCCATCATGCTAGTTACAGACTGCTCCTTTCGGGCTGCGTAGTCAAAGTAAAAACATGTCACCGCTATGTTTTGTCTTCCAGCCCGATCGCCCAACTTGTCCACCACCAGCGAACTAATATCGTGGCCGTTAGCATTAACCCTCCTTTCACCAGGGAGTAATTCCTGTTACCTGATAAACGTTTTGCCGACTCCCGGATCTCCGTAGTAAAACAAGACTTCCTTATCCCCTTCACCTTCCCCACTCCAATCATTCCATCTCCTAAATTCCCCAGTTTGGAAAAGCCATTCCCCCACATTGTCGACGCGGCGCTCTTGGATGTCCTGATGCCGTAGCTTGGGCTCCAGTGGTGATAGCCAGGCTAGGAGTGGAGACCGATCTTCGGCAATAGTATAGTTCTGCACATTATTGACAATGTTGGTATTGAAGCTGTTAACGTTAGACTTGATGTGATGCTGGGACATTTTCGCGCGGGGCTGTTGCAGAGGACTTATTGAACACGGCCGGTTGATATCCCCAAAGGGCTGAGGAAAGGCGGAGTCTCGCTAAGGAAAAGCGGGGCCTTCCGGCAATAGCAGCCCCGCAGATACCATTACAAATTTAGAATACAGAAGAAAAGTGCCCTACCACACAAATATCTCCCACCAAAACCCCTAAGCGCCAGCGGAAGAACAGGTCTAAATCGCGGCCCAGGTGGCTGGCACTGCGAAAGCAATCTTTGATAGAAGCCACAAACATCATCACAAGCAGTGATATCGCAGGTTTCAACTTAAGGCACACAAGGCTTTCCACCCTATATGCAGAAACTCTCCCACTATACGCACTGCCACTACAACTACAAAAAAAAGTCCCCATTTATCTCATCAAAAGTCCGATTTCCTAGGTAAATTATGGGCCCCATACATAACGCGAGCCATAAGGATGTATTTAGTTATGAAACTATAATCGCCTATACAAAGGACCCAATAATTTCTGCCAAAAACGCACCCTGGGGCACGCATCTCACACCGATATCTCTTTCAGGTCTCCCCGGGATCAATTATGCTCCAAAAAGCAGGGTTCCTAGACTCTCGGCCACTTAATACCCCATAATAAGCCCTTTTGAGCTAGCGAAAACCCGCAGAGCCAACATGCCAGCTAACTTGAAGCGATGCAGCGAAGTTCTTTCTAATTTGTCCAAATATTGGAAAGTTCTTGCTCGCAACGTTGGGGTGTTCTATAACAGTATCCAAGGGATCCTATCTCCCGATTATTATCGACACAGCCTTATCACAGCACACTATACCATCACCACGGTATAATAAATCACCGCACTAACAATCATCCACCCCATCTCCATCCACCCTAAGCCGGGACGGATCTGTCGAAACCAAGAGCCCTATCACAAGTAGAGTTTCCCAATAAACAAGCCGACCTTGAAGTTCACATCATTTCTTGAATGCTCTCACCTTGGATAGAGAGTTAGCATCGCAGAGAGCTAGGGCACTCAGTGTATCTTTGAACTAGTGCTCTCAAACAATTGAACATATCATCCAGCTTACCATCATTGGACGGTCAGGGCCCAGCCTAGATCCAGCTTGAGCATGCCTCATGCAAATGCTTTCACAAAATATCACTCGGCGGGAACAAGCATAAGAACATATAGTAACTTCAATGCCCAGGTCGGAACCCAGCCCAACAAGCAACAGCGCCCTAGCTGCGCGTGAGCTAACAAGGCCCGCAACTCAATCCGTACCGAAATCTAGCATCTCATGACCCAGCACCAATTCCAGCCCTATCCCTATAATACCTTATCATACCGAGAAGAAAAAATACAAGCAAGAAACCATTCATCACACTTCCCTCACCCCTCTAATTCACCAGTAGATGAAACCGCAAGGCGCGGAGGGCTCCTTGATCCTTCTTCCCTCAACCTGTGAAAGAGCGCCCTTAGGGTGGGAGTTGAAAGAAACAAGGAAACCCAGAAAAAAACTTCCGATCAAGAACCCCTCTTCTACTAGGACTCCATAGCGCCATGTATAATGACTCACACAGGGCTGCAAGAAGAGCTGGAGCGAGCAGCTATCACCCGTCCCAAACCTCAACCTCTTAAATCTGAGAACTTTGGACTTCTCCCGCTGCCTCAAGGGCGGTATTATCACTCTCTAAAGCATGAATGTCTCTATCTGCTCCACCTGGGCACCACTCTAGTTCTAACGATAAGACACTTTAAGCGGACGGATTCATTGGCCGACCGTCACCTGGTTAAGCTCGTGCAATCTTCATACTTCTCCAATAGTGTTTTCGAAAGAAGGAACTAATCGCATAAAAGGTATTTGGCTTACAGGGGGTTAAGACGTAATCGCAAAGATAGCCCTTGGGGGGGATTCCTCTCTTTGATGACTACATAAATGATAGGGGTAGGAGCTGACTACAGGCCATTGGCTGGGTCGAATCATCATCTCCATTTGAACTCTAAACTTACATCTATTGATCCGGCATGGTACGCCATCAAATACCGGATAAGATTGGGGATGAGTTTCCCTTCTATCGAAAAACCAACCATCGGTAAAGAAGATTTTGGGGATCTAATTAGGGTTCCTTCCTTCTTCCTTCTCTTGTCTTATTCCTCTCTTATTTTCTGCTACCTTCCCGATGGCGAGCCTGGCCCCCAGGTCCTGGTGTCTAACTTAGCACCTGGCCGTAAAATTAATTTGGCTCGCAGCTTTATTGATAAAAGCTAAGACCTTCAAACCCCCAGTCCCCCATTGGGCAGGATTTGTTGTTTTGCCTTCCCCACGTGACGGAATGCTGAATAATAGCCGTGAGGGATAGCATTGAGCTCCTAGCCTCCTGATACCCCCCTGGGAGTTGGCTGATTCCTAACGCCTTACCCAATGCCAACTGGGTATTCCACGCAAACTTTACCGTAGGGCTATATACTTATCCTGCTAGCTAGTATCATAGATCTGAATTTTGTTCAATCCTCCTTCTTTTTCCCCCAACGCTAATAAATAGGCACAAGCATCTAACCAAATGTGGAGCGTTGGCGGAACGGGAGCCCTTTTCTCATATCAACGCGAATATTGTACAAAATTCGTGGCTCAAGATAATCTCCCGCTCAAGGCATCACATCCCGCATTGAAGTTGGGCTTCACAAGTTCCTTGTACCTCAGACCATTTCTCCTGATCACCAGCGGTCACTCGCTCAAAGTGCTCAACGATTGTCGGAACTACTACCTCAGTATGATAATATGGGACGGACGTGTTCGACCAGTGGTCAAGCAAGTTGAAGCATGTGGATCTAGGAAACGGCAGTGGTCATCTCGACGTATATTGATACTGCGCACTACTATAAGTACGGCAGTCTCAAGCGCGTTTGTAGGACAAGCAACATAGCATTCGTCTCTTTTCTCTTTCATTCAATTAATCTGTCCCATTACTTCTCACCCTGACTCCGGCCGTTCCTATATGACCTCCAACAACGATCTTTAGGAGAAAGGAAGAATCTCTATACGGGAGATACAATTGGCCCTCTCAACAGCCCCAGTGGGAATATCTCTGGAACATGCGGTGTAAGTCCGGCCTACAACCCGGAATTCCCCTGATCCGGAATTCCCCTGATGTTAGGGATGGCAACCGTTCTATGAGTTGGTTACAAACCCAGCCGGAGATGAAGGGCTGGATTCGCAGACACCTTCAGCATGTCAAAGATCTACTTGGGCGATAGTTGAGAGGGTTGGAAATTACGTCTTTATCCAGAGTTCGGGAAAGGGAGATATGACTTCCCAGGTAGGAAATGGGGCGAGCGTAGAAAAACAGTTCTCCATTTATCACCCACCCCGGAAGAGAGAAAGCTCACGTACATCATCAGCTCTTGTAGGCTAAAAATAGTACTCGAGTGAGGTCTAGAAGTACTATGTTGTGTTACATTTTGTGAGTTCCGGCGGATCCCAGATGTTTTATTTGTTATGGCGTTTATGGGCAATGATTGAAAGGGGGTTTGTCTGAAAAAGCATTGTTTGACTGGGAGAAGAGATGTAAAAGCGCCCCTTTTTAGCTTGCAAAAGTGCCCTTTGTTTGAGCCCCTTGCTGGTAGTCAAGAATTCGTGTATGGAGCTGACGGCCAGTTTGACTCTCGACCGTATTTTGACAACGAGAGTAGAGGTGTGGGCGTGGGGTTTGCTGCCTCCAACACAAGCCACATTTACCTGCCCATCACGGGCAAGTTTGCGCATAGAGGATTATCTGAGATATCAAGGGGGTTGCTGCGCTGTGTAAATTACAACTTTCCTGAGTATCACATTACGGAGGCTAGATATTTTGCCGTGGACTCGAAATCTCTCAAGTTACTTGTAGTTTAACATCCGTACCAGTATTTTAGGACAACTTTAGGCCGCCCATGTGGAATGGCGCGGTGTCGCCTTATACAGGTTTGTTATCTGAACTGGATGCTGTTGTCTTCGTGTAAGTTCTATACCCGGACGAATCAAACCGTGATACCCGGCTCGATCATAGTACTAAGCCATACCCGGGGAATCACTCCGCAATTCCGCAATTTCTATCAAGCTATTCAAGAAGGTTGGGAGGCTATTGGTTTGCTGAGATCCATAGACAATGTTGGTTCGAGATACAATGGCTTGCCATAATATTATAATCTTTTAATATGGAACCATCCATTGTATCATGAAAAGCACTCACCGTTATAATCCACAGATAAAAGCAATTTTTGAGAAACGAAATAAAATAGAGTATCATTGCTACAATTCCAGACCAATCGCCCCGGCATGGTCCAAACCATTGCGAAAAAAAACTCCCCGTTGACCAGAAACCCAATCGTCAAACATGAAAAGAACCCAAACCCCCAATGCGCCCAATGCAAACCAGAGCCCTACCCAACCCATCCCTAGAGCATCTCAATGTCAACTTCTATAGTATCCCCCGATGACGTCCCCGAGCAGGAAGCTGGATAGGTACTATCCATCGCACCACCGGCAACTCGGAAATGATCACAAGGGCTAGCCAAAGAAGCATGAGCTTCATACAAACCACGACCGTAAGGAGGCAGACCACCACAATGAAGAATAGATAAAGCCAGGTCGAAAGGGCCCAGGGATTTCTCATATTGAGTGGCATGGCTAGTCGGAACAATTTTGTAGTCGTGCGAGTATGGAGAGGAAGCAGAATTTGAGCCGAAGAACTCTCGATCGATTTGTGGCAGTCTTCCCAGAGCACTTTAATCCCACCGCAGAAGATGAGGGGCGGGCGCTTTTTAACAGCTGGCGGAGGTGAGGTAATTGGTGAATGGATGGGATGCTTCATGCCCGTAAATCAAAACGTCGGGATGAAAGCGTTCCTCGTCAAGCTGCGTCATCGGGCCCTGTGCTCGAGTGATTGCCCGAGTGGACAGGGGCGGTTGCCGTGGCAGCCGTGCCCAGGCACAACGAAACCCCGCGAGCTGGATTAGGGAATAGTGTGGTTAAGATAACAGTAGCTGTGCCCAATTGCCCAGCGCGCTTGAGTGCCTTCGTCGCGTCTCTTGTCCTTTCAGCCTCAAAATGAACCCAACCGGGAAATCTGGGCACAGTACTAATACCATGAGCCCGCAGCGATCATACATACTGAGGCATTGATTACCGCCCGCTCCATTCCTCTTCCTATCACACACCGTCGTTACTGTAACAACCAACTCCCATTCCTTGCTAAACATTTCAATCTCCATTTTCCCTCTTCCCACCGCACACCGGAACTCCTCCTAACAATTCTCAAAATCTCTTCCCCTCTACCGCGCTCTCAGATTTTCTTAACCTTGTCCTTGGATTTCCTAGTAAACCTACTTCTTCCTTGTTACATTTTGTCTTCCCTCTCTATTATCTCTCTCTAGTCCGCTATATTTTAGCGGCTGACGATGACAATCGTCACCGTGACTTCTAAGGACTCGCGTCTGATCCAGGAAATTGCGGATGGTATTGCACGTTCCAAGAGGGCAGTCGTGATTACAGGCGCTGGAATCAGCACAAGCTGTGGAATCCCGGTATGACAACGCACGCGTCCAAATACAACTATAGTTTACATAGCTGATTATTGGTGATAATTATCCCGCAGGACTTCCGATCGGAGGAAGGACTATACAATCTCGTCAAATCCCGCTATCCGGATATCGTAGTCAAAGGAAAGGACCTTTTTGATTCTGTGGTATTCGGCAATCCTGCCTCGATTAAAGTGTTCTACACCTTCATTGCCCAACTCAGAGACTCCATACTTGCCATCAAGGAGACTAGTCCCACACACAAGTTTATTCGGGCTCTGGGTGAAAATGGCCGCCTGTTGAGGTGCTATACCCAGAACATCGATGGGCTAGAGGAAAGAGAAGGAATGACAACGAATCTGGCACTAGGAAAGGGGAAGAGAAAGAGGCCTAGCGCTGAAAACTCTGATATACCAGACACGGAGGAGGAAAAGGGGTGCCAAGTTGTTCAACTTCACGGAGATCTAAACCTGCTTCGGTGCATGCAATGTCAAGCTTTGTGCAAGTACGACAAAGTTAATGTAGAGACTTTACGGGATGGTGAAGCTCCTGATTGCCCGGATTGTGTTGGCATGGATGAAACGCGAAGACAGAGCGGGAAGCGAGGTACTCGAATCGGTAGCCTACGAGTGAGTTTCTTCCATCGCTTAGAATAGGTGTTGGTGCTAAATTGTTATAGCCGAACATTGTGCTTTACGGCGAAGAGCATCCTCTTGCCGAGAAGATTGGCACCCTTACAGCAGCCGACCTCCGCTCCAACCCAGACTATTTGATTATTCTCGGAACGTCACTCAAAGTTCATGGGCTTAGGGCTATCGTCAAGGCAATGGCACAGGCTGTGCACGCCCGTAAGGGCAAGGTTATTTATGTCAACAAGACTGCCGCGTCTTTCAGCCTGTGGAAGGATGTTATTGATTTTCACGTCGAGATGGACTGCGACAGATTTGTTAAACTTCTGAAGGGTAACCATCCAGAAATATGGATGAAGCAAACGAAGGTCGACAAGCTGATGAAGTTGGCACTTATGAAGAATGCTCCGGAAGATAAAGAAAACCTCGCTGCCCGACCGAAAGCAAAACTGAAGAGAGCCGGGGCCCGAAACCCCCTCATACAAAAAGTGGCAAATGGAGAAGTACAGAAAAAGAGGAAGACCCGCGACATTAGTGGGGCGATTAAGGATCAACCGACGCCTGTCAAAAAGACCAGGGTTAAACATACGAAAAAGGCTAGTTCGAGGAGCGGTCGTAAGCAGCCGGCCAATGCCAATACTAGGAGTACAGGACCGCCCAGTAGATGTATGAAAGTTGGGGAGTGTGCACCGATCTCACCAGGCACGGAGGCTAAAATCACCTGCCAACCAAGCCCCCCGACTACTTCAGGCTCCAGGATAGAAAAGAGATGCCCACCGAATCCCCCGTTTTTAGTCGCGTTCGACCGCCCATTAGTACCGTCTACCCCATCGCGAAGCCGCAAATCTAAATGGGAGAATATGCTGCCCTTCGTCCGGTTGAATACTCCGGAGCGGTCATGCTCTCCATCACCAAGCGCGGGGTTTTCTGTGGAGATAGTTTCTCCAAGGAAAATGAACCACCTTTTGGACCGCGTGAAGGCACTAAAGAGTGAACCACAGGAGGACCTCACCACCCGGGGACCAAAAATCAGACGTAGTGCTAGAGCTAGACGAAATACAATTCTCTAGAAGACCTCTTTCAATCTTTTTTTTTTCTTACACTCCCATTCAATTACCCCCGCGTATACACAAGATTTTTTCGTAGGAGCTTTTTGGTTTTTTTCCCATCATGTGTACAGTATTATTTTTTCCCCTTCATCACGAAGGTACCCCCATGTAAGGCTAACACGGCGTTTCAAACGGTCTAAACTTTGTTCATCTTTCTTTCTTTATTTTTATGTTGCGGATTGATGGGGCGCGGCGTAGGTATGATCTGATCTTATGTGAACTGTAAGAGTGAAACCGGGTACTTGTGCCTGTAAATAATTCAAACAAACAAACAAATAGGTAGAACTAGCGAATAACTCAATACAAGTGGGTAAGGGTATCAAAGCCTTGGGCTGTACTGTCGATTGAATCTCTTTTGCGCTCTTGAGAATTGCTGGTACAGTATTTTCAGTGTCGGTATATGTGAGACAAGATGGAGGAGCCGGTGTCATACTGCATGATCTCAAACAATGGAACCGTGTGCTACCGTATGTCGTTAGAGTTGCCTCCTGCAGGGGGACTGAGCAGCTCTTTTTCTGCGCTGGTTTTTGCCCCTTTTCTAAAGTAGGTAATTCTCGACTACATAGCACCCGGTTCGATTATTTGAGGTCATACGGGTACCCAAGGCAGCAACAAGGAAGCAGGACAACGAAGTAATATGGGCGCGTGATATGATATCCTCCGGCCTCTACTAAGTAAAACAGAGGCACATCACCAGCTGCACACACCACCTTTTGCTTTCATAGCCTACTCGGCGGTGGAAGTTAGCGAAGGGAAGGACAGGGGCTTAAGATGTCAAGGTTTTTTTCCTCTTCTTACATAGCATTATGCCTACGGATTACGTTCGTCAACCAGCGACACGAAACTAACGCGCCTACCGAGTGAGGCTTGATGAATCACTCGCTGCCAAGAAGGGTGGGATCGGAAGGGACACTTAGTCAGCAGCGCCCATCCAACCCCACCAAACACAAACGAAACGAAACCGACCCTACGGTTCTACCGCGATGCCCCACAACTAAGGCACCGCGCAATTACCATACCCCATCCAAATTAACGAACCAAAGTTACCCCCCCAGAACACCACCATCACCACCGCTCACAACCTCAACCTCAACCACAAACACCAATCCCCTCAGAAACCCGACAGGCGGAGGAGAAAAAATGACAATAACAACCCCCAGCAACACCACCACCCCCACCCAACGTTCCCCCCCCCCTCCTCCCCCTCCCCTCCTTCCCAACCCACAAGCCCAACTAACTAACCAACCCAAACGCGCAGTAACATCGGAGGAAATGTCCACCGCACGCCTACCCCTCGCCTACCGCGACAAGTGCGCGAGTCTACTGGTCCCGCTGAATCGTTGCCGGTACGAGGAGTTTTACATGCCGTGGAAATGCCAGGTGCGTATTTTCTTCTTCACCGGAGGGGGGGGCGGAAGGTGGGGTAGGGTGGGTGCTGATGAAGAGGGGGGGGAGGCGGATATAGGATGAGAGGCATTCGTACGAAAAGTGTCAGTATGAGGAGTTTATGCGACGGGTCAAGAAGATGGAAGAGTTGAGGGCTGAGAAAGGGGGGAGGAGTGGGTTGAATTAGGCTTGGGGGGGAGTGGTGTGTGCGGGGGATTGGAAGGGGGGGTATTCGGGGGTCTGGGGGCCCACGATGTTGTGGGGTCACGCAATGAAATGATACAACACATTTAATACACTACCGTTCACTTGGAGGTTTAGGAGGGGGGATTGAATGGTCTACCCACAGTTTATTATTTGCTCCTGGTGACTATAGCTGTTGGCGGATTGATTGCAGTACGTTTAGGGAAGGAGGGGAAGACTTCATTCTCCATTTTTGGATTGTTTTATTGGCTAAAGCTATCATAGTGATCGTAGCAGCTACTTACAAGCGGTGTATGTTATAAACGGTCAAAGTCCCCCCCAGCGAGCAAGCGAGTGAGGTAAGCCAACCAAATCTAGATACAGTATCCCTCAACCCACAATTCCCGTTCATGTGCCCACCCACATGTTGAATGAAGGTTGGGACTTGGTTTGCCTGGTTGGCTGTTGGCTAGTCAGTGGTGAATGACCACACTTACTCACTCGCTATATCTAAAATACCCTTTTAGATATCATATCCAGAAATGAATGCGGGTGCAAGTAAAACCGCGACCCGCAAAACTACAACCACTGTACACTAGCTACTGTAAAACCCCGGCACCGCCGATTTCACTTAAAAAGCAATCCCCCCCCCTCGCTCTTATGCCCATCCACCCGCCCCGCCCAATAGCCACCTCCTTTCCTCCCGATTCCACCAATTTCTCCGTCTCCTCCCCACAAACAAAGCACTCCCAAATGAAGGGGCCGAGTAAGCAAGCAAGCCTATTCATCACCCCTAGCAATCTGGGATTTTCTTAAAAAAAAGAGGCACATAATCGATTTCGGCCAGCATCTTGTTGAATGGTTTTTTTTTTGAAAAGAACCACTGACATTCCGTTCTGTAGTTCGACAGGGTAACGTTGATGATAATTTTCTCGATCCATCTCCGGGTTTGCAATGGTGCGGGGATTTATGTCCTATTGTAGTTAGAGCGAGCTGTTACAACGCCCACCGGTGCGGTGGGTTTAAGAGGAAGTGTGAGAGGAGGGATCGGGGGCAGAAGTGCGGAGAGTAGGAGTGATAATGGAGGCGGCGGTAATGGAAGGGGGCAGCGAAGGCCACTCGCTCGCAGGGAAAAGGGGAATTTGGCCACTCTGTTCAGACGCGTTTTGTGTCTGGTTTGATGGCGGCAAATTTCCCTTCACCCTGCCACGGCGGGACGGGATAGGTGCGTCTTTTGAGGGGCTATTATTGGGCTCATACCAGTTTACGTCGCTAAGAGATAGTTTGCGGCCGCGTTGGGCGCTTCTACCAGAGCCCTTCTCATACTTGATGTGCGCGCCGTTTGCTACTGCGTGGCGTTCTAAAGCTATACGCTAGGTTAGTAAGGTTTCATTAGGAGTGGGGATAGAACAACACTCACATTCAATCTCAGAAGTCTCCTCCATGCGGTCGTAACTCATGACTAATTCCTTGATCTTCATCTTCTCAGCTCGCTCTGCCTCTTGCGTGTTTCTCATTGCCATTGCCAGACTACTATCGCTTGGTAGCTCAACGACCTTGGTCTGCTGCCTGTTACCTTTCTTGGTTAATAAGCTAAATGCCATCATGCCACCACCCGAAGGCGGTGGGCTACTAGCCAGGTTATCACCAGCATCGCTGTCGAAAGTAGCTTCTCTACTCAATGTGCTACCGCCACGCTTGATTGGCAGAGGGACATCGAATAGGGGCTTCCGCTCAAACTTTCTTGCGTCAACACTCTCCTGCATCAGTTTGGCAAGTTCACGATCAAAATCTGCTTCCGCCTCAGGATCTCTCTCCTCCTCTTCCAGCTTGACAACAATTTCTTCGTCTTCGCTCGAGGTGTCCTCTTCGGACTCCTCAGGCTGCTCGGGAGCGATGGCCGGGGCGGGGGGCTCATCTTCCTCTTCGTCAGAATGTTCCTCGTCCCGATAGCGGCCGCGTTGCTCGCCATCAGATACCGACTCGGCCTCATCGACCTCATCCTGATCACCAATGCTCTTGTTCTCCTCTTCATCTGGCTTATAGGTTTTCTGTACAGCCTCCTCGAAGGCTTTCCCAGCCTCTTCAAGGTTGGTGTATAGACTCGAGGTAGGTCGGATCTGAGCGAAGGTATCTTGGATAATAAATTCGATGTCCATTGACAAAGGGTCCTTCGTAAATACATAGTACTATCAAAAATGTATTAGCCTATTTGAAACACCACGAGAGGGATAACTACCTGAAAGAACGTCAGGAAAAAGTCCAGCTTCTTCTTTGCACTTCCCTTATCGAAGCACATGCCGCAGACATCAAGCAACGTACAAACTAGTCTAATCCTGAAAAAGTCGTCCGGCATATCCAATGGACAAATCTTGCCCGGTCTGGGGGTACCACCTTCATGACCAAACGTGACGATCCTGTAGAGTGCATCAAAGATCACCGGCGAATCAACGAGCTTGTAGTTATATAATTCTCCAAGGTATTTGACCTGCGCTATCCTCCGCTGGTTGTGTTTGAAGTTATTCTGCTCTAAGCCAAGAGAGATCTGCTCAAGCACCTCATCGATGACGGAGTATGCAAAATCCTGGTGGTATCGTCCGAGCGCCCCAACCAAAATAGCAAGGATATGGACATTATTGTACCTTACCCTCCAGATTTTAGTGAAAACTTTGAAGAGAAGTGAAACCACTTGTTCGTCGTCCCAGTGAAGTTTCCTTAGCTGCTTCAGGATCTTTACATAATTCCGCTTTGTTAGGTCGAGATATATAAGCTTCCTGACAAACAACTCCATTACACTGCGCTCCTTCTGTGCGATGGCTGGTCTCTCGGGAGGATTAACGTAGTAAAACGCATTCTCTATCGCAACACGTTCCTGGGGCCCAAGATACTGAACACTGTCCTTCTTTCTCTTCAATGTTTCTAGGAAGATAGTCATCCGACCACTAGTCTCCGGGTTTCGGAGCAAGTATTTTCCACAATTCTCGAGGGTGTTGCAGATAACGTCGATGTTAATTTTGTGAAAGTCCTCAAGGGCGACCTTTAAACAATGGAAGATTATGTGTTGAGGGACGATTCCGAACTTTGTCAATTCGGAGAGATACCGGACGTTTCGGGAACGAACTTCAGACAGTTCCTTATCCTTACGGCGTTGCAGGGATCGAAATTCCTTATCAAGATATTCAACCATACCCTTCCCTATATCGGGGAGATACTTGTTTAAGGTCGCAATCAATCTCGCATAATAGGGCAGGAGGTCTTGACGGCCGCGAGGAACTTCTTGCAGAACTTTGAGAAGACGATTCCGAGAGGCTTTGGAGTTCAGGAAACAGAATTCAAAGGCTGCTTGGTCAATGAGGTCCCGGTTAGTGAGCTCAGGGAGGCGCACAAGTAGGGCGTCCACCTGAGCACCAATCGTCTTATTCGCGATGGTAGTACCGGTGGATTCATCATTCCCGGTATTGCTCTCATTTGTGGGTGACGGCGCATCGGGATCCTTTAGCTCACCGTGAGAATCGTCGTCAGCGACGTTGTCCTCCTCTTCGACAGGCTTCTCCCCGTCGGCCCTGACTTCCTCCTCCGCTTTCGCCTCACCCTCAGCCTTCTTCTTCCTCCCATCCTCCAAGAGAACTGCTGGGACACCTCTGGTCTTCAAATCTATCAGATCCTCGTAGAACCTCCTTTGATCCTCGTCTTCCCAGATGCCAAATTTGCCACCGTCTTCCCGCGAGGTAAACATGCTACCACCCTCCCGGATAATACTATCCCCGGCTGTCTCGGCCCCATCCTTTTCATCGGGTAGATCTGGCATCTCCACACCTAGGACATCCGCAACAACCTGAGCGTTGGCAATAAATTTCTCCTGCGTTTTCACCAATTTTTCGTAATTTGCCTGACGGTCTTCAAATATCTCCCCGGATTTCACATAAGCCTCGGCATTGCGTGCAGATTGTGTTTGCAGGTGTTTGTGCTGGCGGACAATATGGGTCTTAACGGATTCCAGATATATAGCGAGAACGTTTTTGAACCGTTGTTGGAGCTCCGGGGAGAGCAGCGGAGGATCAGTAGAATCAAGTGAAGGCGTGCCATTGGCATCGGTGTTCAGGGCTTCGCCGTTGGCCGGCTTCTCTGCAGATGTGGCGCCATCCCCCCCCACATCCCTCCTCGTCAAGTTCCTCGACCTAACCCCAAGTGTGTCGTAAGGGAAATTTTTAACAAAAAGCACGACCAGTGGGAGGTTGAGGTGATCCTTATCCCTATTTAGTAAGTCCTTCAAAACTTCCAGTGGAAACGGTTCTAATTCCGTATCTCTGTCTCTTTTCTTCGCTGCATCCTTCCCGTTGACGACACTGGGAAGTTTAACACCGCCACCCTTAGCAGCCATACCATCATCCACACTCACGGCATCCTGCACACTCCGTACGACGCCAACTAGGTACAACTCCACTCCGACTCTCAACAGAACTCTCTGTCTAGCAAACCTCTCCTTCTCCTCTCGCTCCTTCTGTTCAGGACTCAGACCCTTCAACGCATCCGGCCGAGGTGTTGCAAGTCCCCTAGCAAGCGTGAAGGTAAACTGCGGCGTGAAATCCCTCTGGAATCTCTGGTGCAAGGCAGACACTACCTCGACCGCCGCCGCGATTTCCGAAGCGGTCTTAGTTTTCAAGAGCCCCTCATAGACGGCTGTTATAACCTCCGGTAGGTACTTTTCTAACGCAACTGTTTGGATCTCCTTGAGGAGTACTTGATACGAGTCCAGGGACGTGCGCAGCCGTTTGATAACCGCCGTGTTCTTTTTCAGGGTCGAGTCGAGTGACCCTGCAGTCTTGAAGACGTCTAAATGTACAATTGGTCAGTTTTAGAGGAGGGAGAGCAAAAAAATCGCACATGAGGTAATCGGTACCTCTTTGCCCATCCCAAGCGAGTTTATTGAGTTCTCGTAGTTCACCTGCACGGCACCAGTGGCTAGTTAGAATGTTTTTCCCCCTTCAAATATTTTCGCTCTAGCATTTGTAACTTACGCTTGCGAGCACGATTCATGGTCGTGCTAGAATGTCGAGTTGAACTTCCAAGTACCGGGGAGTCCGGTCGTGACTAATGAGGTTGCAATCCCCTCAGACAGTATCGGTTGACCGTGCCCACACACAAAGATTTCTGTTCTTCCTAACCTCGGCAAATAGAATCCCACACTATGCTCTCGCGCAGTTCTGTTTCTCCGGTGAATTAGTGAGAGAAAAATCAATCGCCCGTAAGTGCTGGTTGGAGGCGTTGATAGGGTCAGTCTGTTTAGCGGGTTGGATTTGTGGGGTGTGCCCTGTATTCGTACTTTTTGAGGAGGGGATGATGGTTGCCACGGTGAGTCTAAGAAGTGGCTAGTCCGACCGTTTGGTGGCGGCTCAAACGCCACTAGGAGGATAGGATGGCTTCAGCTCAACGGGCGCCTGGCGGGACAACACAAGTACCGTACCATAGAATGTAGGGTAAAAATGAAAGGAGCTACAGTTGTATGGGAATGGGGAGTCCGCAAGTTTACGTCGCCTCCTTCGGTCGTGTTTTCGTCACAGCTGAGGATCTATGGCTTGGGACCTGAATTTTGGTAGCGATACGATTACTATGTGGGGTTTTCAGCTGGCTTATCATAGGAATTTCTTCGGCTTGTTTACTTATACTGTGCGAGCGCAGCCCTGCCTTGCCAACGACGGCCCGCCGGCGTGGTTTTGAACGCTATGGGATGCCGTGTAAGTCAGAACCTTGCGCCTGTATACATGAGCTTCCTACGGTAGGCCTTGGCTTCTCCACTACAGGTATGATATCTGTCATTGCCTGTGGGTGGGGCAAACCCTCCAGCCAACAACCTCCCGAACTCGCGGTGGAAAAGGCTTTGTCTGGGAAGTTGTAATCTGCACTTTTTAGCGATTTTCCACTTTGTGCGACTCTGATATGGTTGCCTTGATATTCTTGTCACCCTCCCAGCTCCTGAATGAAACGGGTGGTTGGGTTGATATCGCCAAGACTCATGAGTTATCATTCCTTCTGCAATCCCACAGCCCACTCGGATTCGGGACTCTCTATCGCACTTAAGCACAGCATGAACGCTGCACGGTAAGCTACGTGTGCGAGAGTACTATGTATTCGTACGCCTGCGGTACCGGTACCCCAGGCCGTCAGACACCCCACCGCCATTGGAGGCACCAGTGCCGACACCAACAGGACCAGGGCTTATTCCACCTATAGCCGGACCGGGAACCACGCCTGCACAGTACCACGCACCGCTGCCAGTCCCTCTCCCGACGGTACTGGAGTAATGATGGGGTAGGGGAGGCTCTCTCCTCCCTCGAGCTGGTACTCGAGTACGATACTTATTGCGACCTGAATGGTATACCTTGGGCGGCAGCTTAAACCGATCTCGTGGTTGAAAATATAGCTACGCGTTGTTGCTACATCCAGAACTTCCCTACTAGTAATACTGTATCTTGCTGCGCTCTCCTCTTAGGGATGAGTATCTTCTTGTAAAGAGTCGTATTGGGGCCAAGGGGAGCCTAGACAACCAGCGGATAACAAGACCTGCAAATCGCCACATTAATGACTGGTTAGAGCCTCCTGAGGGCGAATCCGACTCATACGGTACGAAAGGATACGGGTAACGCCGATTGTCTTGGTACAGCACAGGACAGTTAGTGTATCGTAACACAACACGGCATGACACCACCTTGGCAAACCTCAGACCCGTTCGTAACACTTTACGCTCTGCTCCCGGAGAACCTGAAGGCCGAGTGATGTGTTATGAAACCCGCATTCACTCAGCATGACACGGGCACGGCCCTGCCAGCAAGGTTATACCCCCCGCTGCGCCCAAGAAAAATATCCATCAACGGTAGAATTCCCGGAGCCTGTTAGATAACTATTTTCGACTTTTTGTCGCAATTTGCTCCCCACCGAGTGATGGAAAGAGAGGGCTAGTGAAGCGTTTTAAGGGCTCGTAGTATTTGGAATTCGGGCGCATGGGAGGTTTGCGGACGAGGCTGTATATATTGCAGGAAAGAAGTATTTTAGTCTAGTGACGTATAAAGTAATGCCTTTTATTGTTATGCATGATGCGCGTAAAAAAACGTAACCCAAGTATGCCAGTACCCATACACCCATCCATCCTTTTAAGCATCCCATCTAAAGGTCCCATATATATTACAACCCCCCACCTTTCCATTTCCTTCCTCCCACTTATCTGCCGCAGCCCTCGGAAGAGAGAGCTGATGTGTAAAGAGAAAAAATAAATAAAAAATAGGCAAACAGGTAAAGTAAACTCCGTAATGTGATGTAATGTGAATCCCCCATTTCCAACCTATACACTCCCGTCCCCATAAAGTGCTATGGCCGTCCTCTCACCGAGCCCACGCCAATGCCAGGGCAAGCACCAACATGATAACCCCACCAAATAGTGCCGCGAAAATAACCAGTAGTAAAATCTTCCTGTTCATAGCCCTCCACGACCGCCGTGGCTTTACATGCGCAGCTTCAGCGTCAGGGGAGGTGATGACCCAATATGACTCCGCAGCCTGGCCCTTCTCCTCGTCCTGCATCGGCGCCCGTACGACGGGGACCAGGTGCAATCTCATAGGCCGCCTGCGCTCCGCTACTAGATTTCTCAAACGTCTGGAGAACCGCGGGGGGTGGAAGTGTGGGAGCTTGGTATAGTCTTTTGGTAACTGGTATCGCTTCTTGGTCGTTGATAGGTGGGAATGGCGCTGGTGGTTCACCATTTCTAGCCCTGCTGTTGTCGGGATATCTGCGTACGGGGGGTGGGGGTATCCCTCGCTTTCACCTCCGCTTTCGCTTCTGGCCGACGAGGACGATGGAGCTCCCGACTCTCTGCTGCCGCAAGACTTTGCTGATACCACACTGGGATCGGAATCGTGTAGTGGAGTCGCGGACTCTGCTTCTTCTAGCCTGCCTTCTCGGAGTTGATGATGATGTGGTGGTGGTGGCAGAAGGGGTCTGTCCTTCCTTTCAAAGGATTGGAAGACGAAATCTCTTTGAGGGGGAAGGGAAGGGTAGACATTGCTGAGGTCCGCTGGCAGGTGGTGGTTGTCATTTGTAGTCCGGTAATGTCGCTGCTTCACCGACGGTGGCAATCGCGGTGGGAAGCCGGTAAATATGAAGGAGAATTCATCGATTGTTCGAGCGATCGTTTCAAGAGTTGGTGGGCTGGCTGGCCTATCGATTGGTGTGGCGCCCTGTGGGGAGGCCTTTTTTTCTTTTTTCATCTTTTAAAATTCGGTCAATGTGGTTGGAAAATAGTTGTTGGTTACCCGAACCAGGAAAGGTGAAAAAAGGAAAAGGTAAAGTGTAGAAAGAGGTGAAGTGAGGTGAAATAAACAAAAGAGCACTCAGTGCTGAAACGAACAGAATGGGACCACGGCTGAGGGCAGAGGGCAGACCATAGAGGTAGGGGAAAATAAAAAGAGGAGTGGGAAACAAAGTTACTTATTGACCGTCACTTTGGGCACCAAGCAAGATATTCCTTGCAAAGCGGTTTCCCAGTCAAACGGCGGCCTAACCAAGACGGCACTGTTCTGCAACAGTTAATGACGGAGGCGGAAGTATTGCTGTCCATACCGTGGTTTACTTGCATTATGGGATGTGCTATGGTGCGATCTGGGTGCTTCTTAATTTAGTCAGTTCATGGATCCTTCCTCGTCTCAAGCGTCGGACTGCCGGTAGGAACAGTTGGTTCTGGGAAAGCGCCCAGCCAAGTGGAGATATTAGCCGTTGTTTCGGAGCCTCAACGCCCCTGGAACCAAACCCTATCCCTCGCAGAAGATCTTCCGTGTGGCTGAATTAGGGTTGTTTCATCTATTTTATTATTCCGAAAATCCTTGCCCTCGGGACATGTCTTGACGCCCACGGGAAAACAAGGACAGAGAAGGGGTAAAAAGTGTTTATATTCGGGTACAAGTGAATCTGTCGGGTATCAGGTTCTTCTCGAAGTCGCTCTAACGTTCTTGTCTACCTGCCGAGTTCCGGTGTTCGAATGAAGAGGAGGCTTGAAACTTTAGGACGTACCATTGTGGTTAATACCGGTATTAAGAAAGTCCTATTATTAACTCTCGGCTGTTATAGCATGAAACCCACTCTGTCGGTTACTTGGAAAGGAATCGGCAGAGGCTCACCATACGATATGGTAGTCTCTGCAAGTAAGAATTTCATATCAAATTCCTAATGCCTTATCATGTGGAGGCCGCTACCATATTAACAATAGCTTGTGGGGGTATACCTAACCTATTTGAAACTGCATTGTCTATTAAAGTAACCGTGCCCCCGTGCATAAATGAAAGTCAGAAGTCAGAAACCGGAAGCCTAGGCGGCCATGTCAGAGGCAGCACGGTAGAAAAAGTAAGGAATAGCCAATGACATAAACTTCCTGCAGCCGGGCAGTTTCCTTCCCTCTCAAATATTTATCAAGGGTTCCAACTTCCAGCTTCCAACTTTCCCTTCCCGATGAGGCGCCGTCGCTTTATTATACTCGAGCATAGTGCCGCAGAGAAGCATAGTATAAAGTATAACGAGCTTACCTCCATACTTATACAAGAAAGCACCAAACTGCCCCAGCGAGAGACACTATAATACTGCGGTCGAAGGGAAATGAAATAAAGGAGTTAGGTAGAAAATATTGTGCGCATGTATCTAGCCGAATATCTAACAGCACCCAAGTGACACAAGGCAGATCGGCAGAGGCACAGACAGTCTGGGAGTGCTTGGGCTGAACAAGGCGCTTTAGTACAGTATCTACCAGTTCCAAATAGTTGGGCTTTCAAACGATATCAAATTTACAGAGGCACTGGGAGCTCAGCCAATGCTTTTTGAAGCCTTTAAGTCGAATTTTCGTGTTCCATTGGGGTACCGGTACAGTAGAGTGCCCTGCTATACCCGCCTGCCGGTTGGTTGGGTGGCTTGTCGGCCCGGGCATTCTTGCTACGGGAGGTAGAATCCTTTCTGAATGCCTAAGTAGTAACACCATTTGATAACGTGTGCGAAGGCTCATGCCATGACAAGAAATCGTATCCTTCTATGCTCGGAACCCCCGCCCTTCGGTGTATTTCCACAGGCTTATATCCTAGCTCGGAGGGGTGGGTGAGCCTGGGACTCATACTTGAGCCCGCTGAAATGGTTGTGAAGTATTTATCGCGGGTTACTGGTCTCTGTTAGGACCCGCCCTTACTGATGTGTTTGGCGGAACCCCCTCCGAGCTAGTTCTATGGCTTTGATGGGGAGCCTGTGTAAACACGGAGAGTAGAGCTAACAGCAGAATCCAGCAACCGGCAGAGGTTTAGGTTGTGTAAGTGATTGGTAGAAGTCACATTTCTTTGTGTTAGGTACACTTTGTGTCCCGTGAGACTGAAGGCTTTCTTCTGAATGAGAGAGTATATTTCACAGCTTTGGAATCAACAGAGCGAGTACGAGTGAATGGGGTTTAAGCCAACTTGAATGAGCTCGCCTCAAAAGGGTCTCTGCGTTTGAATAGGTGTAAAGAGTCCCACCTGCTAGCTGATAATACTGATATAAATACATATGCATTCAAAGGTAATAGGCTGGCTTGGACAAGTCGCACAGTAATTTCAAACCGGCCAGCTCATAGAGAGTCCAGAAACTAGGCCCGAAAGTACACTCAAAGGTGTTCCAGCTTGGAGTCATTCAGGGCACTCAAAAGCTGCCTCTCGACCGGTTCAGATGGCCAATTATTACAGCATTCCTACTGTACTCTCAAATGCGTTAGTGTAGCTTCTAGAGAGATACGGTGCTCAAGCAGGGGGATAAATTGTAAAAAAAACCCTACTAGTCAAACTGAGATAGATAGCCTTTCTGTAAACGGAAGAAGAAAAAACATTCACAGAATCTCATCTTTTTTACAATCAGAAGGCTTGGTTCCATAAAGGAAACGGCCATTTATCAGGGACGTTAATAGGCTAATCCTATTATCCATTACCAAGCGACCAATTAGAGCCAGCACGGGTGAATTGTTTTGCAGGGGGCAAAAAGAAAAGAAAAGGAAAAAAACCACACACCCGATCCTTGTGGCGTATTTTTATGACAATATGATGCATCAGCTACTCTGGACCTGGTGCTCGCAAACCCGAGCTTCCTCTGTTCTCAAAACGAGATTAAATATTTTACTTGTGGGATTCTCGTAATGGTTTTGTAGTGTAATGGCTAGCACTCGGGATTTTGACTCGTCGTTGGAAGCAGCGCGGCTAGGAAATTTCCCGCAATCTGGGTTCGATCCCCAGCAAGACCTCGAAATCCCTTTCTTTTTTTTGCCCACCCACGCATGCCCCTTTCCCTCTATTTTTTGATCCACGGTTTTGCTAGAGCGAGTTGGGATTCCATAAATTCCATATTTAATTAGGGATCCCGTAGAATCGGTACCGACCTAATTCGACCTTGTAGTCGATACCAGAAAAGAGCTAGAAGATTATCAAGAGCTGTTCGGGTTACTGGCAAGGTTTTATATCTATAAGAAACTTCTATGCCCTAGGTGAGATACTAAATACTGATAAACTACTCGTATAGCTCCTAGACAACACCAGGTGTTCATGGCACCCTACTACCGGAAAATTAAACATTATTCGTATGATACGCCAGCATATGGAAGAAATACAATTACTGAAACAACCCAGGTTAAAGAGCATCCAATAACCCATACGCCAATATGCTACACCGTAGACCAGAAACCCTGACCCCCTTCCTCACGCATCCACTACCTTGACAAGCTCTTGGATTAAATTCCTCACCGCCTCATGCTCCTCTACATCCCTCGGTGGAAAGATCTTGACTTTTCCACCAGCTCCCCCACCTAAGACAAAGCCCCCGCACGCCACCTTAGCAATCGTCAAAGACTCAACATCCAATGCCATGGTTCCTCGAAGATAATGCTTCAATGCTGCGTAAAATCCTCCCCCAGGAAGTTGCTTCCCGCGGGCACAAAACTTGGCGATATCGTCTCGGGGGATAGTTACGGTGATTGTTTTGAGAGTAGTGGTGGGCGTAGCGAAAGAGATCTGCGCATCCTTCGGCGGACTACAGGTATGCGAGAAGTAGAATTCCATCGACCCTTGTAATAGCGACGACGGGAGTGCCAGCGGTAGCGGGAGGATATCGAATCGTGTAGAGAGGTAGCTAAGCAGTGTATCCCGGAGGGATTTAGGTAGGCGCGTTAAAAGTAAGGGGAGTTTGGTAAACTCTTGGTCGTCATCTTCTAACCTAGCGGCTCTCGAAGGTGATGACAATAATAGAGATGTGTATGTTGTCTTCTCATATTGCATCTCGATCTTTACTCCCGCGCCCGCTTCCTCCTCCACCGCTTCCTCATCGTCATCTTCGCACGACGTTTGCCAGCGAGGTAGCACCTCCCATGTCACGGCTTTCAACCGACCCGCCCGTCCTAGTGCTTCGTCCTCGTTGTCGAGCGCAATGCGTACTCCGCGCAGGACGTCACCCAGCAGGATTTGCTGGAGGGATCGGGCGTGCGACTTGAAGTCCGATCTCGGAGGAAATTTGTGCAGAGGGGATAGGCGGTGGATTGTGTAGGTTACGTTGTAAAGTGGGTGTACGGGTGGTTTCGAAGATTGTGGTGGATTTCTGCTCATAGTGGTGGATTTGGAGTCGGTTGTTTGTTTGGTTTGTGCACTGGGTGGCGGTTGAGAATCGAAATGTCGCACACAGTAGAGAGTTTGTGCAAGGAGACCTAGGTGGCAGGAAAACAAGTTATTTTCTGTTAACCTAAAAGTCTTGGACACCCAGGTGGGTAGCGAGACCTGGAAGAGGTGTAAAATGGGGCTTTTCAGACCTGAAGAGATCCGATCGCTGCAGAACAATAAATCAGCAGCAACACGGCACTCTTTTCGCATTTTATTGGATGGTTTTACTGATGATAATATTGGGCATTCAGTAGTAGATTATCACCTGTTCTATGGCAGTCAGTATGGTTAGTACCCAACTTGTGAACAAGTATCCGGGAATCCTAATTTGAGCAGGTAACAAATTTGAGTGCAATGCGGTATTACCCTACTCAATTCTCATCTTCCAGCTACCAAGCCACCGCCACCTAGACCGTGCGCAAACTCATTCAGAGACCTGGGTCTCTTTTCCGTTAACTGCCACCCAGGTCCTCTTGCGCAAACTCTCTAGTGTGGCGCAAGGTCTGTCATGCTATGATAACAGATACGCAAGCGTTCTGGATTACGCCCTGAGACAACAAAATACTTATGGACCTCCTCGATATAAACATTTCGCATTCAAATAGCCTCATCCCATCGTAAGCACCAGCAGTGTCTTTACTCACAGCCCTCTTACATACATTAGTATCCTACCTAATTTTCTAACCAGAAAATTACATTACCCAATACCCTTTACCCCGGCTAATTCAAATACAGAGTTAGGTTTGACCAACAATGAATAAGCTATTGACCTATTGTACCCACAAGCATACACTTGGAACACATTGCTACGAAATATCTTATGCATTGAGTATGATACCTTCAAGAAAGCATTTTTATACCGCAATCTCACTAACGATTGCCATATACAGAGTCAGGATCTAACATCAATTCAATTCCTATGCTGCGTACAAAGAACCCACCAAATCAAACCTCCCAACAAAGCATTTTTAGCGTACAGGGCACCACAAACTAGGAGCCTTTCCCCAAACCCAAATTTATTAGCCCTAGGTGCTTGTCACTTGCATGCCCTTAACAGCTGTTGCCGTTTGTAGTGTAATGGCCAGCACCCGGTATTCTGGGATCGACTCCCAGCAAGACCTCATTTTCAATCTCTCCTTCAACATAACTCTAAGGCTTACCATCTTTTGTTATAAAAAAGGGCGCCTAATGATCTACTATTCTTATTATTGGATTTCTTTTATTTTGGGGATGAGTCCCCCTCTTACAGGGCTGTAAGCCATGAGCTGAGTGTGTTTGGGATCGCAAACACCAGACCTGGCTTTGACAACACGATGCCACCAAGGCAACAGAGCAAGCGCTCGGAACTGGCCAAACTGACGTTGTGCCCGTACAGATTCCCTTCCCGCATTATTTATTTCCAGCTCATAGACTTCTTGCATCGATCAAACACAGCGAGTGAGACATTGTGAGGGGTGACCGATGCCATACGCCTATTGGACGGTAGAAATTTCGCCCCAAAACGACACCAGGTTAGCACATATAACGTATATCTTGGTGCTACCAGTGGTCTCCAGTATTCTACCACCAGGATGACTACCTGATTCCCTCCGCACCCGGACACTTTATCATTCGTCCTATCACAGGGGACCGACTACATTCTAGTGAAAAGGAGGGGGCAGAAACCCAATTCTTGAATCTAATTCTTTATACCATGCTACATTTCATTACAGAGAGTGTGTTAAGAGGACGGCCTATGTAGGGGCTCTAGTCTCCCGGTCATTCGTTCGCAAAAGCAGCTCTTCCGAAAAGAAAAAAAACCCCCTAATGGAAGTCACCGGACCAAGGAAATAGAGTAGTGGGATAATACGGGGATAATCTGACACTCTATTAGATACGGTCGAAATCCTAAGTTAGACCATATCTTTTTCGGCAGATGGATCCAGTATTACCATACTTCGGAAAACCAACCCATCCAGCTATAGAAAGCAGTTTACAGTCACAGTCCAGTCCAGGGATAAATTAGATACCCAACGGTTCAGGCCTGTCTTCTCTAAAGCAGCACTCTGTAATGTAGGCCCTGCAATGGGAAGGATGTACTACTTCGACAAGAGCCCAACCCTATTTCCCAGGCGGATTACTAAATCCCAAATCGGAAGGAAAGTATGATAAACAGAAAACACATGCGCCTACGTCTAATCGGCTGCTACCCCACACCTGACTTGAAAGAATTGAACTTACATCTGGGTCGGTGAAGCCCTCATTCCCTTCATTGTGCCCCAAGAACAGCAGCCTTCTAGATCAATATGTTCGGATGTGCTCCTAGGGACATTTCAAAATCTTATCATAATTTTTCCTACCAAATAATTAGAAGGGAGAGCTGAGTGAGGATGAAACACCAGATGTCATGGATTCGAGTCTAGAAGCAGACATTCTGGAGAAGATCCCGGGAAGTATCTCGGAAATGTACGCACCAGCCATGATCCCGAGAACCATATCCCATATGATCGGCTAATATATATATTTAGGCTTCTGCTCGCTTCCCTGAATATCGAAGCAATATCGCAAGAGGGTACAATATATCCCAGACGTGACGTGCTGAGCAAAATGACCTGTGGGTTGGAGTTAAGCGATATCATACCTACAGTGCGACTATAGGACGGATAAGGGCGCAGGGTGGGGGTAAATCGAGACTCGGGATGGGAGCTTGATGTGAGTTATCATAGCTATTCAGAATGGCCGTTGAGTCCGGATGAGCTCTGCCACGCCCTAGCAGTCGAGTTGGGCTCCAGGGATTTCAATGCCCGCAACATCCCTTCCACAGCGACATTAGTGGGCTGCCGTCAAGGGCTCATTACTGTGGATAAGGAAGAATCAACTGTGCGACTAATCCATTTTACTCTCAAAGTGCATTTTTCCGTCCATCCCGACATTTTCAGTAGACCTCACTCGGTAATGGCCGAGACATGCTTGACATATCTGAATTCCCGATACGTCAAGACTATTGTAGCCCTATCTCTCAACTACTACCATTACCCTCATTAGAAACGACCCCTTTCTATATTATTGTTCTGTTCTCTTCACTGGGGAGTCCATGCGAAAAAGGAATTCTCGGACAACGGAAGTTCACTTGCGCTGGGGCTGTTTTGCGAATCTTATGATAGCCACATATCAGCAGCACTTCTTTTGGGGTATAAAAGTATTTCCGGGGGCTCGTAGTGTTTGGAAGAGTGTGGGAACTTTGCAGACGAGGCAGCGTACCTCATTACGCCCCAACGGTTCTAGAGACAGTGTTCCGCAATGGGCTTGATACTCTATCCAAACCAACTTATTCCAATTACTCAGTATCGCGGCTGCCCATATTAACTAAGATGCCATTGAGCTAGAAAGTGTACTGGTTGGGCTACGGAGAAGATTGAGATTGAGTGATAGAATAGCAGGCGGGGTTGGAGAGATAGGCAATTTTCAAAGGTCTTGAGTCAGGGAATGAGATGCTAGTGAAATTAGAAGATGGGCAAAAATAGGTTTTTTCTTAACAAGTAGCTTCAATTTGTACCTATATAATTTTGTAATTCCTGTAATCATCACAGCCACCCCCCCACCGGGACTTCTAGAGTCTCGCAGCTAGCTTCCGAGCCCCTGGGTGGATCCTGGAACCCAACACTGTCATTAACCCCGAAAGACCACCTCCGCTATTATAAAATTTATCGCCTTGTAAACTTCTCTCCCTTCAACCCTTGACCCGCACCTGGTAACGCAGAATTAAGGTCCTTAACAGTGGTTACTTGGGTGAACCTCCTTTAGAAATTCAAGTTATAGAGCAGTTCCCGAGATCAAGAATTCTGTGTTGGCTTTGTGTTATGCCTGTTCTCTCCAACAACTACTTATAGATCTCTATAGGACTCAGTCAATAATTACAACCGTTACGGTGATAAAGTTACAAAGACTCAACTCGGGACCTATATATCGGCAGCTCCCAATTCAACAAAACTTGAGACCCTATTTGGCACGCCAAATAAACGGGTTTTTCCCGCATTCAGGGCGTTTTTGTTGCAAGTGAAGAATTCGAAAGTTCAACCTTCTCGGCGATAGCTCAGCTCTCAGGCCTCCCACCAGACCTTTGCTCTCATCACAGCTACCAGTAGAGTAGCTACTATGAAGATATTGCTTTTCTTGTACCCTTTAGTCAAAGAGTTCGAGTTTTAGAAATTTAAATCTGCGAGGAAAACCTCTTTTTTTTTAATATTGCGGTGCTCCAAACGGGCCCCAAAATGAATATATAAAAAACTATAAAAACCTATCACCGTTTCCCAAGAGCACCCAGAAACGATCCATTGTAGCTTTGTATGGGCCAAGATTCAGGACAAACTCGGTTCCTATAAGTCTCTACGGAAGGATCTCATGAAGCCGAGTGAGATTGAATGATAAATCCCTGAGTGCCTAAGGTATAATACACCTACGTAATATGCTAATCACATGATCACGTCACAGAGCAGGATACTCGAGTACTGAGCCATCATGCCATGCAATATCAAGTAGGAGAGGTACATCTTGTTCAGTACCATATCAGCACCTTCACCAATCTCTAGACTGGGATATCATGATATGAAATTGATGAATCAAACTAAGCCGGAAAAATAATAATGTCACAGCAGGACCCGGAGACCGGGACCTGACCTCCCGCAGGCCAACATCCAGGCATCTGCATGGTAGATACGGAAGAAACAATTCCCATTCACAACAGGCCTCAAACCTTCACCGAATCGAAGTATCATTATTCAAAAAATGGAAGAGTCTCTACCTCATCCTTTCCTCCTCCTAAGGTCCGCAAAGAGTAATTCTGCCGAAGATACTAGATAGAAATCGCGAAAGGCACAGTTCACTACCTCTTGATGTCAATTAAGCCCATTACAAAAATCCCCAGTGAGCCTACTCCATGCACCAAGAGGTAAGGACTCACTCCAGCGAATCTCCTCATTTTCTCTACTCAGGGGAAGAGTTCTTCCAAACCAAAATTATCCCCGCATACCACCACACAAGACCAGGTCAACTAAATTATACAAGCATTCGCCGATTTTAGCCGTTATATACCAGTATCGCGTACCAGCGGACATAAATACTTACTACCCCACTCTCCAGGAGCGCCTTTAACTTGCCACCCCAGAAAATACAACCTTGGTACCATCACACAGCTGAGATATCATGTCCCTTACCCACACATCCAATTCCGACTAACCATTTCCTATAAGCACATAAAAACCACTGCTCGGAAAACTTAAGAACCCCAATACTAGAAATATTTCGCAGCTCCCACCCGCGATACCCGTTTGTTACCCCTACATCCACCAACACCAACCACACCCACCCAGCCGAAAATGCAGCTTTCCCCAAAAAACAAATCAGAAAAACTAAGAAATAACACCTCAAGATTCGACACCTCTCGCCCCTATTCTCACGCCAGCGCCACTCTGCTCCAACCGCCCTGCCCTCCCTCCCTCCCTCCTTCATTCACTGTCCCCCGAGCTCATATTTCCTCTCCAACCCCACCGATAAAATACGGCGGTTTGTTTTAGTTTGGTCGTCCATTAATAAAACCAACGACTCCGCCAAGCCTGTGGGTCTTGAAACCTAGTACTCCTATTAGCAATTAACAGCCAATCCCCACTCTCCCTAAATCTGTTCACCAAGTCTCACTCGGCCATAAAAGCCCAGTGTTTGGCAGATACCAATGCTTGAATGGCCGGTCAAAAAAAAATTGGTAATCTGGCGTATACCCACTTATCAATCCCGAAATTTCTCACAGGGGGCGGGCAGATAATTTATATCGGGGGTAGTTCGCGATATGGTGGTTGATTGCCGAATGTTTAAACGCCGCTTGAGATGGAAGGGGTGAAGGGGCCCAAGCGGTTCGGCGTCTTGCAGGTTGGACAAACGGGAAAAAAATGAAAAAAAAATCGAAAGTGAAAAAAAAAAGATCAGGAACCCTTGGCAGGAGTAAGAACACATCTCCTCGGGGGGGGGGTCGGGGGGTTCTCGTAGAACGGGGTACATTCCACTCCAACTATACACCTACCCCCAATACATCACTTGAGCTGTGTGCATCTCTGCGCTGGACTATGATACCAACGCCCAGAGTGGGACTCATGTCTCATGCCTTACACCCTGAACCCAGCCCCATGGCCTTAACTCCCGTCCCACAAAACGCCGCAAGGATCCCAGCATATGGAATAAGGCCACCAAAACAGGCTACTGCATGGACTGACGGGGTTATATGCTCTCTGCATGATATGTCGGGCAACGAAAATATGTTCGGGGGAGGAAATCTGGCCCTTAGGCAGAACGAGGCTCCGCAAAGCAATTCCTTTTGTGGTCTTTCGAACAGAGTGGCGACCCGACAGCCGTCCCTGGAAAAGCCTGTGAGAAAGAAAATTTTTGCCACAATATCTTCACTAAAGTTGAAACCAGAAACAGGCATCTCTTTTGGTTGGCCGTTGTTCGGTTGGGCAGTGTCACCTCAAAGCAAGCCACCCGCGGTAACTGCACTGCAGCCTAAGAATCTGTCAACAACCAGCGCTTCTCATTGCCAAATCCCCAAAAACACCAACGAGATCTCACTACCGGCAGGTAGCCCTTGAGACAGGGCCAGCGATACATGGATACCATAAACCGCGGGTAGTTGGATACGGCGGGAGGGAAAATAGTAGAGTCTCGCTAAACAAAATTAAGAGCGCCCTATCAAACGTCAGAGCTAATCTTTAAGGCACCATGCCGGCGCAGATGGGCTGGCAGCCGCCAAATGCACAGCAGCGATGGACTGCGAGTGATAGGTATTGAAACCTCCCGGCTGAGTCGCCCTGGGCCCACCTGGACCTGGAACAATTGTTTTGAAAGTCATCGCTAATCACTCGTTAAAGCCAGGTGTCTTATGTAGATAAGCTCCTAGAGAGAAACTCCCTTGGCCCCTGCATTGGTGGGCCGTTAGTGCTAAACGAGGCTTGAACATGGGGGCTACCTACACAGAAAGTGCTTGTGGTTGATGTGCCTTTGCCAACACTATGTACAGTACTACATGTCTGTTGAGCTCCCATCAAAAAATTTAATGGCACGTCACCGCAACATGTATCACCGCCCCCCTTGCCTCACGCCCAATCCGCATCATAGCTCTTTTCGCCACTTCATTGACAGGATTATGAGCAAGATGAGCAGTAATGCACCCGAGTACTGCGCATACGGGCGATACGGACGAAACACATGAAGGAGTATAGATAGATGATCGAGCACATAGCTTTCCTTTTTTGAACTCGGTTGAGAAGTGAAAGCTCCTGGGCCCACGTCTCTCCTGTAGAAGGTGTATTCGAGTAAGGACTGCTCTTGGTACTCCATAGTCCCTCACTAGAACCAGCGAACCATACTAACATCCCCCCCAACCGATTATCCCGTAATTGACAATAGAACCGCAGAGGTTATCCTAAATGATCACGAGAGTCCGCTAGAATATCCCTCACAAATCAAATTATGCCCCGGTCCACCCACACGACCTCACCTCGCCATCGGTGACCCCTTCACAAAAGAAAAGAAAAAACCTGCTCCCCGGCTCGTATACTCTCTAACCCGGTAGTAGACTCCTGCATACAGCATCCGCTTGAATGGGAAACCAATGGACAAGTTCACTGAGAGTCAGGCTCTCCTCGACGCTTTCGTGTATGAAAGACATGATCCGCAAATACTCATTCGGCCAAACTTCGTCCCTCTATCTCCAGTATGACAGTCGGAGATGGAAAGAAAGGGCAAAAAGAAAGCAAGAGGGCACATACATTGGGAGGGCGGGGGAGAGGGAGAGACAGACACCACTCATTCAAGCATACATCACACATTCCTCTTGATCGACCAGATACCGGCATCGTCCCGCATGAAGCACAAGCGCAGTGCAATGTTATACGCTATCCTCGAACAGACCACAACTCAAACTTAGAAACCTCCCCCCAAGCGCCGATGTGACTGGGCAAACAAGGAGATATGCGCTCGCTGTGATGCTTATCGCTGGATATCATAATTCGGCAACTGAAAATGTCTCGGGCGTTGATTCCTGTGGGCGAGGTGGGTGTGTGGCATATTTTAGAATGTCCCCCCTCCCATGTTATTTTATTTTTTCTCTCCAAGCTGATGTGGATTTCTGCTATTGAACAAGATACCGCCAAGCAAGGCGAACAGAGCGGAAAAGTAAGGGAAAATAGAGGGAAAAAAATCAAGAGATAGCCCAATTATCCTAACCAGGATTCTGTCCGTCCGCCGATCAGTTTCAACCGCTAGCGAGTGAGACGATGTGATCCCCTACTCTTTGCTCACTAACTCCAGTGCAGATAAACTTTCCCCCCTCCCCGCACACATGCTTATTGCGCCCCACGGGTAAATTCCTACTATGGCAACGCCGATGAATTTACCAGTTCGCCGATTCGCGATTATCAATCCAACAACTAGTTGGTTCTCCTTTCTCCCTCTCTCAGGCAGCGACAAATTATTCACGAAAAAAATTACTATCTCTTCATAGACCTATTGACTTTAGGATCCCAGTGAACCTTCGTCCCTCACAGGTCGTGCACACACACAAGGACCGCTCCGGAGTGGAACCCTGAGAATATTTCCGGAGATGTGACACCCATTGGCAACATGGTCTGCTATAAACCATGATAGGGCAAAAATTCAATTCGCCCTTCCTTGTTCCCTCCTTCCCCGAGCAAATCATCATTCTCCTTCATTACTAAACTCGGGCTAATCAGACAAGGACAAAACTCACTCGCAAAAAAGCTTTCTTCAATTGAAATTGGTGTTCCTGAACACCCAATACGGTCAGACTGATAAACATGCCTTCCTCCAACGGGAGGGCCTTGTAGGGGGTGAGTGATTCCCGTTCGACGGAAGCTTGACAGCTACGAAAGACAGCCTGTTTGAAGATAAAAATGGAAGAAAGGGGAAGAAAAAGAAAAAGGTGAAGGAGATGGCATCCGACCTTTACCTTCATCCGGTGGATGTGTTCCACGTCACAACTCGGGGTCTCCTGGTAAATGCTGACACCCTGGTCACAAAGCCTGTCGTATTGCATGAAAATAGTGACTGCTCTGATCACCGATTGCTCGTGATGTAGGGAGGGAAAGAGAGATTTTACACTTGTAGGAGATCAAGAACTGTCTAGGATGTGTGATGGTATGTGATGAGGGGTGGGGAGAATCCCAGTTCGAGTCTGGGGCCCGAGAGGAGAGAGAAACAAGCACTTCCAGTTTATCGAAAAGCTTCCTTTCGCCCACACGATCCAGAACATTTAGCGATAAACCCCGTCCGTGCCCCATAGGACCAAAAGAAGGAAAAAGCAGACCCACCTTGTCAAGAGTCCAGTCAAGAGCTTATCCCCATACCACTCCCATCAAACCAAGCTCTCCCTTCCTTCCTTCCTCCCTCCCTTCCCCACAACCACCATCCGACTCGCCCACCAACCCCAACTCAACCCAGCCCAACCTCCTACAATGATTTCTGAAAACCATCACCAAAAAAAAAGTTTGGAAAACGCAAACAAAGTTTTGTATTTTTCATCCATTCACCCACCCATTCGTTCTCCCTCCCATCCGCGTCCATTTAGCCAGCGTTTTGTTGCCCCTCGGTTCAGCTCTATCCACTCCACCACTGGTGAGACCAAAGTTATTCAGTAAATGTCTTAGGTACACGAGGAAGGACACAAGGTGAATCAGCCTTTCCGGGACAAAGCCGCTTTAGTTCATGCGAACCGGAGTAGGCCAGCGCTAGACTCTCCCCACTTAATCGTACGATAAGGTCCTGTTTCTCAGCCTTGGGCTGGAGGCCGTGGAGGCAAAGAGGATGAGAGAAAAGATGAGGAAATCGATAGGGAGAGACGGCTTTTTCGGATCCCCGCCGGAGGAGTCATAGACTCCGCTCCAACAAAAACCGTTAGGCAAAGCCGAAGTTGCATGATTGTAGCGGAAACTAGCGAGACAGCGGATGAATAGACAGAGCGGGGATCATGCTATTATTATTATTATTGTTATTATTTCCGACTCTTTATTATTATATTATTATTATAGTTATCCGCTGCCCGATAACGATTTAACATCATTCTAAAATTATAGAGTTTGGGTGTTGTTTGCTTTTCTTTTCCTTTCCTTCCTTCCTTTCCTTTCTTTTCTTTTTTTCTGGAGGTTAGCAAACTCTGCTCTGGTTTGCCGCTAAAAGGCCTTGAGCCAAATAATTATGTATGGATTAACGAGTGAAATAGAAAAAACAATTATCTCTTATAAGTCAAACTCGTACTGTATGTACGTGGTGGTGGTGGTGAAACTTACCTTGAACCATACCAAATGATAATCCTGGGTCTTATAACATAACCTCACGGGCCAGTCCAGATACGTATTTTCCGAACCCAATCGAAAGACAGCCCCGGGATATTGATTGTTTCTTTTTTCTTCTCCCAAGGCCTCGACATACAAGATGGCTCTGATACACGGCTTCAGCTACTGAAACCAAATGAATCCCCTTGCTCATTACCATATTGGCCTTTCTCCCTCCGATCATAGACTTGTTCCTAGCAAAAAAAAAAACACAATTACAACCCAGACCCTAGATGGAGGTTTACGATGAAATTGTCTGCCTAACCGACCCGAAACAGCTACATCCGAAAATAAAAGGAAAAAAACCACGGACCTCGCCCGGTCGACTCAGAGCACAGGGCTTCGAAGTTAAAAGATCTACAGACCACGAGTGATCCAGTGTGATTCCCGTGACCCGAGAAAATCCTCCTATCCCCTTCACAGAAAACAAATATCCCCAAATACAACAAAATTTACTCCTTCAAAATATCCCTCACGCGAGCAATTTAGTTCAAGGGTAAATAACCAAATAACCAGATTAAAGCAATATTCCAATTAATTTTGATCAGAACGAGCTTTTTTCCCCCTCTTTTTCCCACAGCAGGCCTTGTGAGGAATAGCTGGATGAGGTTCCGTTCAGGCTGTTAGCCCTGCGACCGACAGCCGTTTCCATCATAAGTTAGTTACAAATGCCATCGGGATCCGACCCTACCCTTGTAGCACACCACGAGCAAGCATAGCATCTCACCACAACCACACCACAAACAGGGATGCTGCAGCGATGATCACGCAAGCGCACATCACCATCTTGAATAAAAAGGGCCCCCGCATTTCGTCACCTCCTCCCCAACGACTCGTTTCTCCCTTCCATCGGCCGAGATTTCAGACACTCAATTGAAACCCTTTCCTCCGACGAAACAAAAAACAAAAATATTTCCATCAAACACAATCTCCAAAAGTAAGTCATTCTTTGGAAAAGAAAGATGTTTTTTTAACGCAGTCAAAGGGGGGTGAAAAGGGGGGGGGGGGAGAATTAACAAAGAAGAAAAAAAATATTCAGTGAAAGTTCGTATTAGTAACGGCACAGCAGGCAACGAAAGACACCAGAGATATGTCTCAACCTCACCAGCACGCCTGGGTTGCACCCTCCTCGCAGATCTCCCAGTCCATCATCGAGAACAGGACCGAACCCGCCCCAGCTGCTAAAGTCGATAGTGGCGAGCAGCAGCAAGACCCATTCGCCAATACTGGCATACCCCGGTTGCCTCGACGCTCCTCCCACAACTACGAACACGACAGTGCTCGCTTCTCCAGCTCTTCCGCAGAACAAGCTGCTGAGAAGACGGGCAGGCCGGACGCTAGTGGCAAACTGTCCCATCACGCGAGAACACCGAGCTTCTCCCGGGAGGATCAGAAGCGTCTAGCGCATGCCTTCATTATGACTGAGGGCGATAAGACGAGCTTCACAGAGAAGGATTAACGGCTCGATTCGAGAGCAAGCCCTTGCCACCCCATTTTTTTTCTTTCTCTTTTCCACTTGCGAATTGACGGATTGGGTAGGAGGGGATGATGACGGACTGGATTGAAGGAATAGGGCAAAGTAACATGCCAAAGGGGCAAATGCGAAGGAAAGCTTGAGGGATCATGGCACATCACTCATTATCTTATTATTCTTTACTTGTCGGGAGGCTGCAGGGGAAATGCAAAATCTCCGGGATCATGACTCTCGTCCCTGCTGAAGGGGCGGCTCAAACCGCCTGTAGTTTTCCTGTAAAGGCGGCACTCCCTTGTTTCTTTTTTTCTTTTTTTCCCCTTATTACTGCTTAGCACCTCTCTCTTTTAAGTCTCAGTCCAGAAAAACGGGTAGTCATATGGGGCGATTGGCAAGGGTAGGGATTTGACCTTTTTTTCTCTTTCCATCCATCTCTTTTTTTTTTCTTGACAACTGCTCAGATATTGTCTTTGACTTTCTGCCGCTGAGCGCCATGTTCTCGAGGGAATGTATTAGTTCTAACATGCCTGTCACCGACGGGCATCAAATGACCACATTCCTTGTAAATTTACGAATGGAGCTACAATGATATTATTATTATTTTCCCTCACCCATTAACCCACCCAAATCCCGCCTCTCGCATTCGCTCGCTTTGAAGGTGGAAAAAAAAATCAAAATAAACTCCCACGAACAATTTCAGCCATTCATATCTGCACGATTCGGGGGTTGGTGGGGGGAATGGGCGAGGAGGAGGAGGAAGAGGAGGAGGGGGGGGCTGAATTGTGTGTGATGGGAAGGGGGAAAAGACGTAAAAGTAGAGCACCAATCATTTTGCCCAAAGCCCGATTTTTAACCAGTAATTCGATTACGCGCGTAAAAGGGTCACGGTGGGAGTGCGGTGCGGGTTCTCTAGAGCTCAAATTCAGGCGGCGACGGCTGGGTGGGGGACGTATGCTCTCTCTCTCCTTTTTTGTTCGTTCGTTCGAGTGAGCGAGAGGCGTACGGTATCACGGGTGTTCGTAAGTTTTGTTCGGCGCCGCCTTGGGTTTGCATGCACGGTAGCAGGCTATTGGGGATAATAGGTAATACGAAAATGTAGGGCTTCGGAAACGCCGTCAATGCTATGGTGGTGGTGGTGGGTTTGCTGTGTTGCGTCTTGCTCTTTAAAAGGTACAGCTCTGGTTTATTAATATCATCAATTGCGCTTTGTTCACTTGGATTGGGCCGCTGACCGAATTATGATAGGTCAGGGGGGGGATTGGGAGAACCAAATGTTCCCATGGCACCTTCATTTCGGATATATTGATAGTCGCTAAGGGGATCGATTGGCGAGGGTACGGGATCTCTGACCAACTCCCGGATCTCCCATTACTACGGAGTGCTGGGGAACATCGAACCGAATCAGAGTGTGGATATGTGCGATGTACCGTACCCGAGGGCTGCGCACAAACCGCACAGCCCACCTCCCCCCCCCCCCTCCCCATCAATCAATCACATCGCGACCACCACCTCCATTGCAACCACCGCTTCCTTCCACCTCCGCCAACCTCCGCCAGCCAGCCCACCACCCTTCGGGAATCCAACGAGAAGAAGGAAAACAGAGTGAAAAAAAGGAAGCCAAGAGAGAGAAATAGAAAGAAAGGAGAGAGTAAATAGAACAAGGAAGCGGCTGATGATGATGATGATGGTGCTGATGCTGATGATGCGGATGTTGACGATGATGAAGATGATGGGGGGGCTCTTGCCACCGCACATGAATTTGTGTGCTAGATATGCATGATGTGCCTACAGCAAGCTGATCCATCTGCAAGCAAAGCAAATACTCGAGTAGACGCCATAGGTTCTACACGATGCGATTCCTAAAAAAGGTGCTGCGTGCCCTTTTTTTTTTTTTTTTGACGGCAGCCAGAGACACTTTGTAGGCGAAAGAGCGGAGTTCAAATCTCAAACACCCCGCTCCATCTCAGTCAATATTGGACCGCCAAAAAGGGCGTCGTGCGATGGAGAATGGTGGGTGGGTGGGCGATGTAGGTCAGTATCATAATTAATTTAAATATTCCTTGAGACGCATCCGCCATTGAGCACAGTATTGTACAGCACAGCACTCGTTCGGACAAGTGCTACTTTACGATACTTGTGGCGAAGGACACCCCGACGGCGACGGCGACGGCGACAGCGACGACGATCACGACCACGACGACAGCGACGGGCAAGGGAAGACCTGGTGATACAATATAGTACATTTTGGATCTTCGTAGTGGCGGAATTTTCTCCTTCTTACACCTTCTTCCTTCCTTCTCCTTCTCCTCACCGTCCCCTGCAACCAGGGGACTTTCAGATCGAGCGCCGGAAATTTTCCATTCCGTGACCACAGTAGACTAGATCGCTCGGAATTCCACTACAATTCAACTCAAGCTCAGCGAGCTGTAACCCAATCAACTATCGTAGTAGTTAGGGGGAAATAGGAAGGTATGATAATATAATTCGGAAGCCCGGGTAAGATCAAGCACTGAATTCTTTTCTTTTTACCAAGAACGGCAATATCATATCGTAGATAGATAGATAGATAGATAGAGTACCTTAACCAGCACAAGCACTCCACGATGCCACACACCACCCACACACACCCGCACACAAACATCAGCCCGAATCGATCTTCGTCTATCGTATCGTATCAAATCGTCCCCCTGTAACCCACGGGGAAAAAAGTAATAAACATTTTTTAATAAAGCAAAAGAATATATACAGTAGGTTCGAAAGAAAAAAACCCCCTCCCTCCCAATTGCTCCGCGAATCCTAGCTCAAATCGAGAAAGAAAGAAAGAGAGAGAAAAAAAGTAAACAAGTTAGCATTACCGTGCATAGGAGGAAGAAAGAAAAGCTGCACATGCGGCATTTTTTTACACTTCCAAACCATAATTATATACGTACATACGTAGCATACATACATACATACCCATCTACCCATACAGTTATCTACTTGCTTGTGTCGTTCTCCTAGTGGACTCTGTCAAATAACACCGATACACCGCTGGAGCAAATACCTCTCGCAGAGATGGAAAGACGAATTGAGAAAAAAAAAGGGGGAAGAGGTAAAGGGAAAAAAAACCCCCAAAGAACCTGCCCCGAAATCTCCGCTTATATGCCCCGAAATATCAATCTCCGCAGGATCACGAAAGTGTATATACCGGTAAGTAGGTAAGTATGTTATGTAGGGGGAGGGGGTAGGTAGATAGGAGGGGGAGGGGGAGGAGAGGGGGGGGTGGGGGATTGAGGTCGCCGACTAAACACGAGGTTTAGTAGTCAGTGGAAAATAGTAGCAGCAGCAGTCATTTTTTGGTTTGAATGATGTATATATATCCCCAAAATAGGTAATAGTATCAAGGACGAAGCGAGAAAAATGGTGAAAAAGAGGAAGGACGAAAAAAATAAAATAAAATTTCTTCTCTATCATACTGGATGACATGTCAAAGTAGGGTAGTGAGGTCCGTCTTGGACGGTTTATCCTTCTCGATCCTGTCCATTGCTCCATCCCTCATCCCCCCCCCCGGTCGCACCCCCGGTCCACCTGCTCACCTGCTGCTGCTAAGTTGGAACGGTTATGATACCAGTAAAACTATCACTTGTCTACCTATCATACCCTTCCTCCTTCTTCCTTCCTACCTTCTCCTTCCCCCCTGCCAGCAAAAAGACTTATTTTTATTTATTTTTACCTTCTTTTATCCTATTCTGGTTCCCGGAGATACGGTACCCTCCCGGCTATTTAGGAAGTATCCGGACGCCGTGACATTGATTAATACCTGTCTTGGCGCCAAGGTTGGAGGGAGGGAGAGGGGTGGTCGTCCGGATATCTCTAAAAATGCCAAGAAGAAGATTATAGGTTGACCGAACGCAGATCCAAACTTGAATAAGGCTAGGATGGAATGCTTGTGAATAATATCGTATTATTATTATTATTATTTTTTGTTTCCGTGTGCCTGGATAGATGGGATAGATGGATGGATGAATGGATGAATGGAGGGATGGATGAATGGAGGGATGGCGGCGGACAAGTGATCAATCATCACTTCACGATCTCGGGGATCTTCCTCACGGGGTCCGCTTATCGGGTTGCAGGATGCTCATCCCCCTATAACAGATCTAGATAATGTTGTTCGAAACCAACCACTCCAGGGATCATGGTCAAGCCAATTGATTCATCGACAACTTTGTGAGTTTTTTAGATCTTTGTATATGATACAACATAATAATAATAACAATAATATATTATTATTATCATAACTAACTAAAATACTGGTTGGAAAATTCCTTACGATTAGTTATTGTAAATTCGTCTCTTTTTTCCCCTTTTCTTTTCACAAATTCGAAGGGGGATCGACTCAATCGCTTGTCAGGGTGGTAGGTAGATAGATAAGATGGATGGATGGAATATGTGACAGCATCAAGGATAATAATAGTAATAGGAAAAAGCGAAATGAATGAAAACGAAGAATGTAAGAGAGAGAGAAGGTTTAAAAATAAAATTAAAATAATACCAGAGCTCCAAAAGAACCGTGAAAAGATGTAATAATAATAATTGAGGAATCACGCCGTGACGTTGAAAGTTACCTCTCCTAGCACTGTACCGTATGACTATCTCTCACCTGTCTCAACCGAGGATTGAAAAATAAAAAATAAAAAAGAGAAACCCTTTTTTTCCCCTCCCCTCCCCATGCTTTCTTTCTTCCTTCCTTCCCCCAAATCCAAAAAAGTGGGGGGGCTGAATCTAATCATCAAAGCACGGGGGGGGCGCCCGCCCCCCCCCCCCCCCCCCCCCCCCCACGCGGCGAAGAGGGGGCAGCAAG
>Ga0307509_10000672_pt1 | contig 58242 bp, 60 predicted proteins | sample 10_EM_MG_FD_202245 | JGI IMG/M metagenome (GOLD analysis project Ga0307509, IMG submission 202245) | Populus trichocarpa ectomycorrhiza microbial communities from riparian zone in the Pacific Northwest, United States - 10_EM | ecosystem: Host-associated > Plants > Roots > Unclassified | place...
TAAGTATATATCATCCTTTCCTATCAGGAAAGGATGTGCCCCTGTCTCCTCCTTTCCCAACTTTTCTCAACTTGTGCGAAATCTCATGCTAACAAAATGCAGAAACAAACACCGTTGGCCATACATCCTCATACCCATTTTCCGGGTGTCAAACCTTCTCACACCCACCTCCCTTCTTTTCCGGCCTTTCTTACAGCCTTTCCGCCTCCTGTCCGATCGCGACATTCCTACTTAGGAAATGCTTTCCTCGACCGTACAAACACACGCCCGAACTCGAAGCCTCCTCATGCCCGAGTCCGAAGCCTCCTCCCTCATGCCCGAAGGCAAAGCGCGTCCCCGGAAGCTATCTAAAGACAAAGGAAGTATCCTGAGAGTATGGCGAGCAGCATGGTTTCCAACACTGAGTCGGTGCTATTACTGTAGACTGAGCCTTCAGAGTATTAGGAGTTCTAAGGCACTCAAGTAGCCAATGTAATGGAAGGGATTTTCTCGAGGAAAGCTGACCAATAGCGGAGATTTAGCAGACCGATGAGACAAAAAAAGCTGGAGAACTGAAATAGCCATTCAATAGAGATTCCTTTTGGCCCATACTTCTCAAGACTAGGTATTATACCGGTAGTTGGAGGAAACAAAAAAACAAAAAACAAATAGAGCAAACAAGGTGACATATGTAAGCCATGAAGGGCGGCCTGGGGACTAGAACCCCAGACAGGCATTCATACCCCGCGCACCGTAATAGGACCATGCAGACATCATATACACGACAGCCTAGAGTACGATCTCAGTGACAAAATTCTTTGCCTCCCCCCATTTAACACCAAAAATAAGCACTTTCACCTTACAAAACTTCAGCCTTGTTGCTTCGCAAAAAAAGGTTAAAATCTCCCACAGCTTTTTAGAGCCATGTAGATACTATCATTTACACATGACAAGTTCCATTGATTAATTCCCACAGTACAAGGCCAGAAATAATAATAATAATAGTGGGCAAAAGGACATGATATCATACTTCCAATCTTATATAAGTTTCCCATGCAAAAGGCACACTGCAACAAGATCCAACCACCCTTAAGCTCTCACCTCTTGCGGTGGTGGAGTGGGAAACATCCCATAATTTCTGCCCAGAAAGCTTAGACAATTGCCTACGCTATAGCCTGATTTCATCAACCCCATATTGTTTTCGGATGATGATGAATTGAGAGTATTTAAAATCAACCATATTTGGTGTAAAATCGCGAAAGATGGGGGGGGGGGTGGGGGGACACAAATTTTGTCACCAAGATCGTATCATATCATACTCCAAATAGCTTCCTCCGCCAACCGCTAAACGCACCTATTGCCCAGCAAAATAACCCCCACACGCTAACCTCAATGCCAACAATGCGGATTACATAACGATGCATATCGAGTGACACCACATGACGAGACCAGAGGCCAGAAGGGGAGTTACGGTACTGCGGCTAGGCAGAAACGTAGAGATAACTCCGCACCCACACTGCGGTATACATACCACACCTTGCCGTGCCCCGAAACCAGTGCCCAGCATCACTTGCATCACCTTTGCTCTTCCAAGCTCCAACAAAGGGCCTTGAGCCCGCCAAAGCTAAGATAAAACGCATATCGTATCGTACCACAACCGCACCAAGGTAGCCTCGGCTCGGCATGCAAGAGATCCCGTTACGAGAAGATACATCTCCCCCAGTACCATGGTGCAGGCCCCAGGATCGCATAAAATAAAATAATAATAAAAAGGACTGGTCGTACTTGTTTCTTCCGATTCATGAGGTACATGGCACAAGCAAACCTCAGAACCCTAGGCAGAAACGAGTCACGGGGTATGGAGCACACAGTAAGGGGTACGCAAAGAAAGCCGGTGAGATGAGTAAGTTAAGGCTGGAAAATACCCACAGCCCGGGAGAATAATAGACAAGTCCCCCCGCGCCAAACCTCAACAGACGGACCTACTATACCTAATAGATGGTGCACAATGGCAGTACCGATGTTGAATGTCTAGCATGTTCACGAGTGAGGATACATGACCCGTCTCCTCTTGTATACTTGTTACATACCGCTCATGATCATCAATCAAGCACCGGGCCGCAGCCCCAACCCCATTTCTCCAAGCCACGCTAATCCGTAGTCTAAATCCCCACCCATGGTAAAAGTTGGCTTAGGAGCCATCTTATTTTCAACGATTGATCTCACCACCGTGCATGGACTATAATGCTCCCCTGATTCCGACTCTAACAGGGTGGATATCACGCCCCCGAATTGACCGCAACCTCGGTATCATATCGCATCGCATCGCATCGCACAACTCATCGAGCTAACGCATAAAATGAAGCTTAGCCTAGCACCGTTAAAACTTTACTCGTACGAGTGATCCCTGGTGGTTATACCAAGACGATAGACTGACGGTAGATAAGAAACCACCCCTTACCTTGCGGTGGTAACACCACCGTGCTCGTGCCCCGCGCTAAAGCCAGTAACCAATGACCAGAAACACAGCTAAAGAAAAAGGAAAAAAAAGAGACAAATTCACGCATTCGCACATTTTCAAACTAGCGCATAGAGGTTATCACACTAGGCTACTGGAACTCGCACCCTGCTGTACTAAGCCAAGACACCGCCCCAACCATCCTTTTCCTAGCCCAAAGTAAGACAATCAGACAAGCAAAGGAAAGGAAAAACTGAGATGTGTGGAGGCTTAAAAGATTCGAGAACACTCAAGTAAATAATCCGTTCCTCCTCCTCCAACATTCCGACACCACAATACTCCCACACCCACCCCAACCAGTAGATCTCGTTCCGCGAGGGCGTGCACCGCCGAATGGCTTTTACCGCTCTTCTTCTCCCGTATCTAATAAAGATTACTATTCTATTATTAACAAAAAAACCTCATCCTACGGTAGGGCGTGGTATGATACCTTCAGCCCTGGCTTGGCAAAGCTTCCAAATAACTCCCTCTTCATTCTCGGCCGAGGAGCTTCTACTCGAGAAGTTTGGGGGGGGGGATGGGAAAGGGAGGGCTTCAGCTGGTTCCAGGTTCCTCGAGTGATCCGTGGTGTCGGGCGTGCAGGGCTCAATTAGACGGGAGGGATTTGCAGACTGGAATGTCTTAGATTTCCGTTTTGGGTGCCTCGCTTACAATTTGGGGGTGGGGGGGAGGGGGAAGGGGGGAAGAATTCAAGCTTCGAAAGTATAATGTCATGCTTTTTTCTTCCCCCCCTCCCTCCCCCTTCACTCTCCTTTTTGCGTGCCGTACCCGCTAATAAACCTGCCCAGTTACGATATGCCGTTTCCTGGGGCTTTCCTTCAGGCAAGGCTGATACCCCCGCGCAGGGTTAGAGGGGACGGACTAGATCATCAACCCTGGACCAACTTGCGCAGTTGGACAGGTGGGAGGGAGGGAGGGAGAGAAATCGAAAAGTTGGAGCTGGGAAAAAGGGGGAAGGAAAGAAGGGGGAAAAAATATTGACCGGGGTAGAAAGTGGTATGGTTCGGGAATCGTGGATGGTTTGTGCTTTTTTGCCCTCGTGACTAGAGGTTATTTAGACTCGTAGCACGACACGCTGACAAGCGAGAAAAGAGAGAGAGGAAGGAAGGAGAGAGGAAAAAAAGGGGGGGGACCAATAATAAGTTTCTGGTATGGCTCATTTGTTATCTTCACGATAGTCAGGGTTATTTTGTTGTTGTTGTACCACTTGCGCTCATTTTTATTTTATTTTTTCCTCTTCCCTTTCTCACCTTCTCCCCTAGTTGTACTCGTACATATCCATTTTACCTACGGGTTTGCACACAGGTACTTTAATTGCCATCATATTATCCCAAACACGGCAGAATTGTGCTAGCAGAAAGGGTAGAAAGAAAAAAAAATGATAAAAATAACATCTAAAACAACAGAAACGTACTGTACCACTAAACCAGCATCAACAACAACTGTCAAGTTGCTACGGTACTATCTGCTGCGCTGTACGAGTGCAAGTACGGTTTTAAAAACGCACGGTCCAACGTGGTCTTCACGTTTGCGCTAAGTGATTTGCAAAGCCTCCCCGGCTTTCCTGAGAAAATCCCACGTTTCCTTTCCAGACTCTGGGAAAGGAAAAAGAAAAAGGAAAAGAATGAAAGAAAAAAGAAAAAATGTTGAACGGCGAACAAAGAGGAAAAAGAAAGCAAATGGAATGAAAAGAAAAAAAGAAGAAAAAAAAGAGTGAAGGAATGAAAGAACATCTGTAGAAAATTGCTTTTTCCGGCATTTCCCTATGGCACCCGGCGCCGAAAGAGGGCATCCATGGGGGATGGAACAATATTTGCTTGTTTCACGGAAAATCACTCCTAAGACATCTTATGCTCAGATATCATGCCACGCTAAATTTACGATGCCGCCCTGCAGAGCAAATTTATTTGTGCGATATCGCTACCTACGATACTCTGTCTGATGACAGTTTGGTCGTGGGGAACAAGGGTACTTGAGTATTTTCGGTGGGAATTGGTATAAAAAAATAAAAAAAACTATTTCTGCTTGATACTGTACCATACAAACTCCTATGAGGACAAGGGTTATATTTTCCGATTTTAATATACTTGTATGGAAACACCCGAGTAGATTAGGTATATACCGGTAGCCATTCGTTGCTCCAAGCTGAGATTCTGTCCAGGCTCGTTAATAATTGCTGTTCAGAGAACTACCTTTTGTTGCCGCATTCACACACTCTCTCCAGGGAAGAGCTAGTATATCGTTCTCGAGAGCATTTACGACCATCGTGAGTTGTTATTTACAAAGAAAAATAAGAGGATATCGCTTAAGGAACTCACCACTGGGTCCCCCGTAGACTGCAGAGTGGGGGGCATTTTCTCTCCTATCATACATGTAAAGTGAGGCACCACACTCATCGATAGACCCTGCTTTATGAAATGCCTTGTATGGTCTGTATCTTGGAGGAAGAAGAAGGGTGACAGGAGATCAACAACGGTCGCCATTATCTCTCCATCTAACACGACGCGACCTCACAAATATGTTTACCGTGCGATATATCATCCCACTTTTCTCCTTCGCCGTCCCTGGTCGCTCATTCAAGGCTGGCCCGCTCACTCACTCTCCCGAGACCTCCACTTCTTCTCTATCTTTCGCATACAGTAGCATAACAAATTCCCCAAATCTATGATGTGCTTACCCGAAAGGAACATACAGCACAAGCCTCACCTTCCAATCTTTCAACCACTCCTTAACTTAGCCTCTTTTCCGCTCTGCCATATTACGATATAAGTTATATATAAAAAGTAGCCACAGTCACCAATATCAGCAACAATATCTGTATCATACATCATCAACCTTCCCATTTACTACCGGTATGTAGAGAGAGAGAGAGAGAGGCTATTTCACTCTCTCCAGCCTTTTGTTTCTTTCCTCTTCCCCTCCAGTCTTTACCCCGCTCACGTCAGCAATCGAAAATGCAGCACCTATTGCTTCCTGACTCGTACACGGTTCCGATTTCCCCACCTCTTCTCCTCCTCGCGAGGAAGAAGCGGGGCAAAATTTTTCTTTTTTAACAACCGTGCCCCATTCGAAATATAAAAACCTTACACCCGGTACCGGTAGCGGAAGATTAGGTAAAGACAAAAAAACCATACCGACAACATCATCATCATCTCTCTGCCTTCGGTGAAGGCGAGGTGGGTGGTGGTGGTGGATATAATAAATACATTATGATACCCTGAACTGGGAAAGCACATCCAGTGATCAAGTACGGTACGGTACTGTACTGCAACTGGCCCACCGTCCTTCGAATGGGAGTTCGGACCGGCCCGAGTTGCCACTTCTTCGATACCGGTAGGTATATAAATGTATGTGCGTCGGAGACACCACAGGTCTGCGACTGGATAGGACAGGGGGGAGGGGATTAGATTGATTGATTGATTTTGATAGGTACTGTGTATATATTATGATATTAGTTTTCCTTTTTGTACAAGTATTGTCAGGCATCGTAAATAGCTACTCGTAATGTCCTGACGTTTGTGAACACAACTGCTATTGCATACACCCAAAATTCAGCTTTTTTGCCCGGATCTTGGCATCATGCAATAGTGGCCGTGTTCACAAACGTCAGGACATTACGAGTACAGTTATTTCTGCAGGGCGCGGTATGCCGATTGGCTTCCGTAGGTTTCTTACTAGCTTAGCCATCTTTGATATCACTCGTCCGTTGATTTGATGCTCTGCTCTGCTCTGCTGCGGTCGCAACCTATCAACCCCAACGGGTTATTCCGAGGTCCTTGACATACTCGAGTACTGCTGGGGGGTTGGGGTGGGGTGCCAGAACTCCGCTACCGTACCGTAACTCTTTGACCGGGGGATGGAACAATTTGGAGGCGCTTCCGGACGAAATAGGGTTGTTTAAATGGGAAGTGCCGGACAGCTGGATCTCACTTATGGTACCGTACTCTACAAGTATGTTGGAGGCATACGGTTAAGTTACCGATAGTAAATTTCGTGGATAGGATGTCAAGATATGGGTTGAGGTGCGTTTGCAGCACTCGACAATTCATGATGTATCCGTCGTCGGGGTGTGTCACAATCTATGATACCTAACTTACACCTGGCACGCGCCAAGGCATATCTCGATATGAAAAAAAATGTCGGTATCGCAGAGAGGTCAACACGTTGAGTCGGTCGTGGATACTCCCGGGGGGAAACAAGAAACGGAAGGCTGGGGAGAAACATTTGCCCAAACGTGTTTACGGAAGTGAATTGCCTTGGTGAGAGAGTGGTTGGTGATGAGTCACTTTTTTCATTATGGAAAAAAAAGAAAAAAAACAAAAACAGCTGAGCTAATGTCTGGATTGGAAAACATTTATCTTGGGTAGAACTATCTTACTGTAAGACAAGCATTGCGACAAAGTGCAGCAGCACAGCAAAACCATTCTGGAATGGAAAAAAAAAAAGCAGGGGGCGCAGCGGAGTTTGAGTTCATTCTTCGAGCACAAATGAGATAAGTTATGAGACTGGCAAATTATTATAATAACAACAAAAACTTGGGGCTGTGATATTTCCACACGCACAAACACAAACACACACACCTCCATCCTCCGAGAGTCATGTCCTAATATAAATCTTCCTCCCTATATTGGAAATGTCTAAAGAGCATACGGTAAGCACAAACAACTGGATGGCAGTCTGCTTGTACAAGTACCTGTACAGGTCAATAGTCATAATATGGTATCATATCAACAACCCCCCTGCAACCAACGTAACCAGATTCGAACATGATATTAACCCTCCTCTTGATCGCCCAGAGACGCACTAACCTACGAGTACTCTGCGTACGGTACTACACATATCATACCAACAAAAAAACCTACTACTCCAGCCTCACCTTTCCGCGGGGAAAGGATCACGAACATTGCCCTACAGAGTGCCGTGTTGCAAGCTACTATACTATGATATGTAGGTTACCGCATGAACTAAAGGACTTTTTCAGCGCGTCAAGAAGACCGGCTGACGATTGACCAGCTGGAAAACTAAGACTGGGCAATGGTCAGGTCAACGTGCGACACGACGGGTGGTCTTGTGGTCTCTCCTTCCCTGAGGAGGAGGGAGCAGATAAAATAAGATGGTAAATACCGGAATAAATTACCGTACCGGCATCCCCAATGGGTACTGCGCTAGACTGTCGCCCATTCATTCGTGATCGTGGTGGTGGTGGTAATAATACTATTACCATTACCATTCTGGGCAAAGTCATAAGATTTTCCTTTTGACCTTTCCCTTTCTTATTCACACCGCGGCATGCATCGTCAGAATCACACAGCCAGCAAGCACTCACTCATTCACTCACTCATTCACTCACTCACTCACTCACTCCCTCACACACTCTCCCTTCGCATTCCTCCCTCTCTCCCTCTCGTTCAAAATATGTTGCTGCTATAAACACGTGGTACGGCAGTTTTTTTTTTACGACCATACCGTACCGTGCCTCAACAAAAAAAATCAACAACAAAGTGACCAACAGACCTTGAGATTACCAGTACCGGTATAAGTAACCATATTCCTATCGTTTCACTCTCGTGCGACGGAAGATACCGGAAGTCCGTTGACAGCAATTTTCAAGGGGGCCAAGGGGGCGAGGGGGGTTTCAGTGGTATCATAGCAGCCTGGTCTCGAATGCTAGTACTAGTATGATAGCATCGCACGTAAGAGGGAAGTGCCGGTATCGTGAGAGAAGGAGGAGGAGGAGGGGAGGGGAGGGGGAAGAATGTATGATGGTGGGAGAGGAATATATATCCACCATCCGGAAGAGGTGGAATAAGGATACGCATAAGAATAAGTAGATAGTCTTATGCGATGCCGTTATTAATGTAGAAGAAAAAAAAATGCAAGAGGCTTCATCTAGAAAGTCGAATCGACACGGAACAATCTACTCGAGTAGGTGAAAGCCGCCCAGAATAGAGCCATCATAGTCACCCCTATTCGGAGCTCGGTGTCGGGTGTCGGGCTAATCAGTTGGCCAGAGCGGAATCGAAGGCGAGGCCGGTTTCGGCCTGGCCTCGGGTTCCTGGATAGATCTCTTGTCTGTCAGGACTTTTCCGACTCAGGAGCGAGCGGTGCGTTGCGGAATATACCGGAGCCCCGTATTACATGTACAGTACCGCACGCAGCGCGGTGTCAGAGTTATAAGCAATATTATTGTAACCCCAAATCGCTATCATCCAAGTGATATTATTGTTTTTCGGCCTTTCTCGTGTCCTTGAAAACCTAGGAATTTTTGTAATTTATCAAGAATCGTACAGCAGATCTGAGGTCATCTGGGGCACACGAAAATGTTGATCTGTCGGAAAGGCGTATTAAAGATCTAAGGTTATGGTAAGTATCCTTGCGGGCTGCCGCATTTCCGCCTTCACCACCATCCTTATCACCACGTTCATCGATCCCAGCGATCGACTACGCACGGGTACTGTATTGGTTGAAGGGCTGACAGGCTGGGCCGGCACGATTTGGGATCGTAAGGATAGAGGTTAGTGGGTGGAATGTTGTGCTGGGGCAATACGGTATAATGAAAATCCCGTTGCCAAATCCAGCGAGGAAGTATCATAGAAGCAGAAGTGGAAATGGAAGTGACCAGGAGCTGCAAAAATGATAACATTGGGGTTTCCCTTCCCTCTTTGCCTACAGAACCGTCCCCTTCAACACCTCTTTGCGCGGGGTTTCTTCCTGCATGTTTGCGGGGGCTGGGAGGGAAAAGACAGGATAAAAATACAAATTGCGAGGGATATTTCATGATCGTGAAAACCTCTAGCCGCGAGTTCCCACAAGAGGCCTGTCAAAAAAAGGAATTTGCCACTTCTGACCGGAATATCCATTGCGATAAAAGGGGAAGGAAAGAGGGTAAACTATCATCGTCATTTTTCTAGCGAATGCTTGAATACGAGTAGAGTGGGGCTCACAGGTTCCAAGCCTTGTTACTTGCTCGGGGATACTCGCGCATCCCTTACTGAATACTCAAAGGGTCTTCGTGAAGAAAACTTTGCTGCGTTCGGGCAGTGGTGGCACAAGGTAGTGATATTAAACTTTTCTCATAATCTTCCATAGTTTAGGCGAGGGGGCGATGGATGACCGGCTTACTAGAATTACGCTGTGGTCTATCATACGAGGCCGAATTCTTCTGGCGCGCCACGATAAAAAAAAACGCGGCTTCAACCAGGCGGCTTGAGGTCCTGGCCTGCTTGTTGGCTGACTGGCTGGTGTTGTGCGAATGCAATCGTCCCATGATTTTCTCGGTTGGCCTCTTGGAGGATAGTTTTCCTACCCCACTGTGGTCAGGGCCCTCTTTTGTGAACGGCGAACCTAGAGTTCTGTCTGATGTCTGTCTGATCAGGAGATGTTACGGAGGGCAGGCCGGTCGCTGCTGCTATGATGTCCTACCTCATCACCCCCGAAGTGAAGGGAAAAAAGAGGGGAAAAAAAACAACCCATTCAGAGATCTTCTAGGGGCGAAAAAAAATAAAAAAATCATCGTCAGTATCACTGCAGACCGAGCCAGCTGGGAAATTTCCCCCATTCTCACGGGTTGTTATTGTTTTTTTCGCCCCTCTCGAGACCATGCGAAACTCCCGCGCACTTTCACAGCTTTTAAGCTACTATTATGACGGTCTAGGCCTGGCCAGACCTGGCCTATCCGTCCATTTCTTTGTTGCTGAATGGTAGTCAGGTACGTACTTTTAGTTGTTGAAATTATTATTATCGTTGCTGTTGTTGCAGTCGGGGGAGTTGCGGAATTGTTCTACCGGTTCATGTCTTAGAAAATGTGGTGGGTAGGAGCGGGAGGGGCGAAAATTTCGCTCTTCCAAATGTGGGATCGCATACGCAGGTGTGTTCTTGCTAAGTGAATCTGCTGGAAAAAGGCTTGCAATCTTCGCCATGCCTTACGTACCAGGGCTCTGCTATCATGCAGTAACGGATAAGATGTGAGCGGAGATCTCATATATTCACGTTCCATTCGGTACCTGTCTGGAGTCTTATTGCATGAGAAGGGAAGAATTTGCTACTAAAAATATCGTTAGAGATGCGCAGTCCACCCCGACGTCTCCCACCGAGCCGGTGTCGGCGGTGAATTGCGATCGGTCGTTTGCTCTCTGCAAATTATCTCGAGCGAGTCGGTCGCTCGCTCGATACCGATCTATTTTCATAACTTATCGGGTGCTAGAAAAAGAAAGAAAATCGTCTAGATCTCGGCCCCTTTGCACCGCCTTTTGATCCGTTGTGGGGCCGGAAGTCATTGGCATCCAAATGGGGCCGGACATCGCCTCGGAAGGGCGGACGGCGCTTTTGGACAACAACTCTGGGTCAGCGGCTGGAAAAAAACAAAAAGCTGTGGTGTGCGGACCAAAGTTTTCCCTGCCTCTAGGGTGGACCTTAATTGGTTGGGTCTCAGATGACTTCAACCCCGCGACGTCTCACATTCGATGGTGGAAGGGTCTTCACCTCAGGACAAACTGGAACCTCCAGACCCTGAAAGGAACAATGAAGAGAGGGCTATCAAAGAAAACTTAAATCTTTAGTTTTAGAGATAAAACGGGAAAAAGGAAAAAGAAAACCCCAATCTTCAGATGTAACTTTGGCGTCTGCCCGAAAAAAAAAAAAGTAAACCGCCGCTGACATTTCAAGCTGGAGTTTGTTAGTCCTGTAAACTGGACGCTTTGGAGTTGGTGTTTTCTTGATGGAGCCTTTATGCTATCGGGTACGGCACATGATAGGGTTTGCATTTTGTACGAGTACCTTCCAATGTCGGGGCGATTGCGATCATATTACGAAGCTCTTGCCCTCCGGTTGCCGCACAGCACTGATTCACAGGGGGCGAAGCGGTACATACCCAATTTGATCAGTGAGGGCGAACGACAGGGCCCATGGATGTCGTGTGGCAAATATTTAAAAGGTTCAATGCTAATTTGGGGAATTGACAACTACAGGTATTGCGGGCGGCTCAAGCAATTGAAGAGATCCCGCCTTTAACTCCGGTCATAGGAAACTGGGAACCCAGTATGGGCACTTGGGGAGTGCGGAGCCGATAATCCCAATCCACAATCTACTGATGCCAGCAAAGTGATGCATCTCTGGCTACCACCGTAGCAATTTGTCCATTAAAACAATGATATATCAATTGAAGGTCCGAGCAAATGTCTTGAACCTATGTGGTTATCGGCAGACGGGGAGCTCTGCTTGGACTGCGGGGTTATTCGAATAACGAGCATGCATGCCATAACCACTTGGCACCCATACGGCAGTGTCCGTTGTCGATTGTAAGAATGGGACCGCCCAAAACCTAGTCGCAGCAGATTGGTCTCTCGAAGGGGCACACCGATCACCCAATAGCCTACCCAGAGGTATTTCTTCTAGTTTGACACGAGGTCGGAGGGGTAACTGGTTATGCGCCCTGTGGAGGCATGTGCTACGGTACTGTCAGAGCGGTCTTAGGTGCGAACCCAACCGTGGCCCTGCAGATGAGTGGTATTTGCTCAATTCCGGAGGCCATTTGGTTAGGAGGATTACTACCGGTAGCCGGATAGATGAAGGATAAGACAAGAGGCTGGTATCGGAAGCCCGAACAATCAGGTGGTTAATCATATGAGGAGTTATATGGAGGGTGTATGAACGAGAACGAGTGTTGGGGTTCTTGCTTGAGAAGAAAAGAGGGAAAGAGGAAATAATTACTTTAGACATAGTTATAGCTCGTTAGCTATTGACCAACAGTGCATTACGAAAGGGTATTAGGTTGGAGGCGTTGAGTGTGCGGAGTTGCGGGCCGCGTTGTTCGTATCAAACCTACGATAAGCAGTGAGTTGTTGCTCCTGGCTGGGATACAGTACGATACGCACCACCAAAGGGCAGCACGATAACAAACAGTTGGCATACCGGTATTAGACATGCCTGCGCACAGCAATATCTGTGGCTGTTTGTGATGAACTAAAACATGTAAAGACTCAGCTGCATCACTTCGCGTGGCGTGCCAGTACAAACGCAAGCACGATATCAGCATCCATCTATTCGTGGGTGAGAAAGAGTGGGTCCATGGCTGATATTTAACTCTAGATTCAACGGGAGAGACACTTGGAGACATATGGGGTCATGTACGCCTCTCAGAATCGGAAGGTTTAAGCACGTGGAACTGTTGCGGCTTACTGTACAAAACCCTACTTGCATGGCCCATGAAAGGAGGTGATATTTTGTCTGAGAAACCGTATTCTCGGGGTGCAAGAAAAAACTGTTCGCTCTGAAGTGCTTCCTTCAGGCCCCGAGGCGGTTTAAAGCCCCTTGCAGTCGCCCCAAACATTGGCGTGGGGATACTTATCAACGAGACGATAGGAAGCACGCACGCGGTAGGCAGGAAGATAGAGCTCTCTAAAGCTTAGTCGGGGCAGGTACAGTCGGGAAAAGGGCTTGCGAGCCGGAATGTTGGGATTGGTGGCTTGAATAGATTCTGGTCATCCTTCGGTTCTGCAGACATCTGGGGATAATCTGGGGATTAACGAGACAAGCATCGGCGAGGAATGCTAGGCAGCGGAATTCCGAGGGAGGGGATGGTGTACTACTAGTAGTAATTCGTAGATTGCGGTGTTGCCACTACCGTATTCTATCCCCCCCTTCTCTGGTGATGCTCTGGTATGGGCACGGTACCACCCGCACCCGAGTACTCGAGTACTTGTGCACGGCGCTCGAGTACGGAGGGCATGGTTGATGCCTGAAGGGAAGGGCCTTGTTGGATCTCCAAGCGAAAGTCACGCCCGCTATCCCGGATCGCCATAATCCGGATACCTCGCTATCCCGGATCGCCATAATCCGGATACCTCGCTATCCCGTACGAAACTCTGAGGGTTCCACATTTCTTTATACCAAAGCCTATCTTGTTGTCCCGTATCACTCGCTGTACCGGACAGATTCTTTAGGTTTTAGCCATCCGGGACAGCGGGGTACAAGTACCACTACTTTCTCACTGATATTCGCTGCAGGCCAATAAAAAGCTTTGAAGAGGCGTTCGCCTTTTTTCCCTGCGCCAGGTATTCGGGATGGGGTCCGGCAAAATCGAGCACTGCATCCACCATCCAGCCGTCTATTCTTTCATTAGACATTGCTACGATAGCGCCTTCAACTGATCCAATAGATCACCATTGGAAATTGTTCGGATTACCATTCTAATACTGCTGGTGCCATGACCTAATTTCTGGTATCGTGAGACTATTCTGCTCTAGGCCGAATAATTTGATCTCCTTCGTCATGGCAAAGGAAGGCACTGCCATCAATATTTTGGTAAGGTATTTAAGATGATGTCTTGGATGTCGTTATTATCTTACATGATTTGCGTGGCCCCCTTACCTCCTCGTTTGTTCTCCCGTTCAATTCTAGCAACCAAATCTAAATCTAAATAGAATCTAGACTTCCATTGAGCACTCTTGTTCAGCCCCTCCCGTCACATAAGCTATGTTGGTGGGTGCTCGAGTATAACAGAGTGGATGGAATAATAAACAATACCCGGAGGTACCGTACATCTAACTTTTCCAAGTAGTGTAAGGGTGTGCGTGTGCGGATGAGTTTTGTGTTAGTATCGAAAAATTCTGACCTCCTCGGAAGAGGGGAAAAAAGGAAAAAAACATCAGCACACTTCTCTAATAGCCCTCCTCGCTTGGGAGCCGCATACCGGTATTCACTGTAGCTTATTCATATTACGCTAAAGTGAGCAGATGGTTCGAATGCGGATTCCCCTTTAGGGGTGTTGCCCACCGTGCCTCGAGTGCCATCCTCTACCGTTCGGTGCCATAAGTGATTTTTTGCAGTACTGTAGTCCTCGCTCGTTTGTTTTGTTGCACAACATCCCCCTCACCTCTCTGGACTCGTACTCCCTCACACAACTCCTGTCCTTCTCCGATCATCCAATCCAGTCAGCTCTTTGGAAGAGATGGCCGGCGGCTGCTTCATTACCGCCGTCGGGGCGAGTCGGTTGTGCAGAGCTCGAGAGAAAAAAACAAAAATAAGATAAACTGCAGCCAAGCGGCCTTCGCCCGCCCAATTGCCGCACTATCATTGGTCTGTCTTCCCGTTTGGGTTCAATCGAACGTGGGGCACCTATCGAAGGAAAAGTATGAATTTTGCTTTTTTTGGTGGCAAGCTTTCTTGTTCTTTCCCTCTGAACTGTTGTCGCTGGAATCAAAGGGTAGAATTGTCTTGAATCCTGAAACGAATGAAGTTTCTAACCTGTTTGTTAGAGATCTTTGTTCGAATAATTACCTGTCGCTTTTCCGTCGTGGGAAATTTGTCTATTTCGCATCGACGATTTCGCTCGCGCGATTTTCTTCGAGCTTCCCCTAGGCCGTTTGATATGTCAAAGAGATTAGGATAGGCGTTCGCTCCATGGTAAGTTCCGCCATTGGGATGTCTTAGATTTTTGGCTACATTGGCCGAAGTCTGAACTATGTTGCCCAGAAATAGCTGTATTACCAAACTTGGTTTACCATCTAATTTCGTGCAATGTCTCTCGCCCTCTTTTATAGGCTTCTTCTTTGTGAGCTGCTATTGCTTTTTTCCTCCTATTTCTAACGCGAAAGTTATTCCTAGTTTTAGCGAGGCACAGTTGGCCTTAGTACAGTACCGGCGAGAGTTTTTGACACTGACATCGCGTGGTAGCTGCGTGGCAGCCAAACCCGTTTCCCTACGGTAAAGACCCACCTGCGGCTTGAGGTGGGGGGGAAGGGATTTGGGGAGGGGGAGGATCTGGATTCGAATCTGTGGTGAAAGCATTTGATCCCTGGCATGGTCAGCGCGTATCATTCCCATGGTCTTACAGAAATTTTCATGGATACCCGATTTGAGGGCCGGGGGAGGCCGGGAGAATCCAGGCAAAACAAGTATTCGGTTCCTTGGCCAATAAGTTTAGGTCTTAGTTGAAGGGAGAAAAAAAGAAACGGGCAAAAGCAATTAGAGACACCAACCAGAGGGCTCGAATATGTCTTAGTTCTTGACCAAATGCCATGCTGCTTTTGTTCAAAGGATATGAGCGATGCACAAGCTTTGTATTACTTGGGATTTAAAAGGAGGCTAAAACAGCACAGGGCTAGGAGAAGGCACGGGGCACAAAGAAAGAAATGAGGAAATAAAGAAACAAAGGGATTTATTTTTTAGTTTGTCCACTGCTCGCCAGAACTGAAGAAGCGTGCTCAAGAGCTGACGGATGCGATCAGGATAAGGTGAATACAATAGAGTGAGAATACAGAAAACCGTAGTAGGAGTGGCTAAGTGGAGTACATTGCTTGTAGTGAAATATGATTAACCAGGAAGGAGACCAATTTGTCTTTTTCTCTGCCCTGGTCCCCTCTGGAGCGTTGGTTATCTCTCGTATGCTCAGTCTTTTTGATACCCTCGTTGCAGCGACTTTTGTCTGAATTTGTTATTCCTTAAGAGGAGTGAGGAGGGGAGGAGCAGTAGGATGAGTGCAACCATTACTCATTCCTATTCCTATTCCTATTCTCATTCTCATTATCTCTCTCTCTCTCTTGCTTTCACTCCTACTTGCTCTCTAGCACTCTTGCTCCCTCTCACTTGCTCTTACCCTGCCCTCTCCTACTCCTTTGCTGCACGGTACTGTATGCGATGACCAAAAGGTGCAATCACACCAATTTTTGTACGACGCACAATTCCGGAGAAAGGAGAGACTCCACGTTGTTGCGAGCTCGTCTAAGAAAAATTGAACCCATGTCTGAGACATGCATTATGGGAAGTGTTTCTCTCACCCACACGGCCATTGCAAGCAGTGGCCACCCACCACCATCTGTTCCAGCTGGCCAATCATGTCGGGTTCCAGTAACCTAATTCACGCCATTCCAGACCCATCGTTCGAGAGACCATACCCAATCTCGCATGGCCAAGGACGCCGACCGCAAGCGTTCCCTGCGAATTGACTTCTCCAGCACCTTGCGCCTTCGCATCGAAGCTACCGTATATTTTTTTTGTAAGGGTCGGATTCACATCAAGGAGGTCGACCTGTCCGGCACCGTACCGTACTCAGTTGCCTTTCGGCCTTTCGCGATTGTTTAAAGTGTGGCTGTGGCGATTTGGGGATCTTGGTGCCCTCTCGTTGGCTCGGCTGCCCTCCCTTCCCTTCGCTCCAATCCGACATTTACGAGGATATATGCTATTCAACTGGACCTCGATATTGGTCTAGATTCCTGTTTCCCCAGAAGCAAGGTGGGGATCTATGGGCAATACTGGCCCGGAATGCTGGTTGGCACTTAAAACATATTCCGAATTCTGCACGAAGGGTGCGGATCCGACCGCAAAGCATTCAGCATTCTGCTCTACGCCCTTTGGTTCTCTCCCACCACCCCCCCCCCCTTTCTCCCCACCCCCTCCCCCTTTTCTGCCCTTTCAATTGTTCGAGTACGAATTTGGTATCATATTGATATGAGTGCAATATCGGTGACATTACATTGCTCTGCCTCTTCCTCGGAAGGAGCTTTTTACTTTCCCCCTCTTTTATTTTATTTTTTTCTGCATTTTTTAATTTTTAATTTTTCAATTGTTAATTTTTCCTAATTTCCCCTCCCGTCCTCTCCATGCTGGCCCTAAGCCTTGGGTAAGATTGTTCTAATTCGGTCTCAACAGAGGGTGCTTTTCCCATTCTAATCGACCATTTTCGTAGGGCCAGCCGGTTGCTTGTTTCGTCCCATCTCTTCTAGATCCGTACTATGCAGTGAACATGAATATGGTAACAGTGTACTTGCCATGTGTGTGTGCCTGCACATGAGTGAAGATGTGGGCGAGCGCCCTTCTCGGTTGTGCAAAAACTTACCGTATTGTCTTTGCCTCACGAGGTTTTCTTTTTTTCTTTTTTCTTTTCTTCTTTTCTTCTTCGGTTTTTTCTGCTTTTCGGCCTTTTCTTTTTCTTTTTCCTTTTCTCCTTCTTTTTTTTTCTCTCTTTCCTCCCCCGGGTCTCCTCCTCCCTCCACGCTCTCTTTCTTGTTTGCCCTTTCATTTTTGTTTTTTAACTTAAAATTCTCACGCATCAATGGTTTCTGTTTTTGAATTCTTTGGTGTATCATAATGTAGTGCAGTATCTGTACAGTACAAAGTCTTCCCGGGGGCGGATTTAACTTGCTCCCCCCACCCCGCCTCAGTGCACTTATCACGCCCACCCCATCCCTCATCCCTACATTCAGTGCGGTACGTATCCAGTCAGATTACCCAGATCTCTCCGTTGGGAATAGCCTAGCATTCAGTCAATTGATCCTCTACCGGGATAGTTACACTCAGGTATCGATTAGGCCGTCGTACGCTTGGCTACGGTCATACAAGAAGTCAATTCAATCAATCACATATATCCACTCCATCCCGGGCGCGCCAACACGACCCGTGAACCCAAAACCGCTCCATTCAGGCCTTGTTGTCTCACCTCACAAGTCAATCAAAACCGAGACCAGCAGACAGGCAGGAGCGACAAGGGGGTCAGGTTCCAAGCCGTCCCTATAGCACAGCATTTTGTACTCCTCTCTCTTGTCTCTCTCCCCACCCCGGTCTCTCCGATTTTCAGTCCCCTGAGAGATCCAGTGTCCGCCCCTGTCCCTACACATCTGCAGGATTCACCTCACTACTACCACTCCCCCCCCCAGTACCAGCCCGCACGTACGCACAGGCTACAGTAAGACATTTTATCTTCAGTCTCTGAGGAGTGAGGAGCAGCAGCAAGCAGGAGAGAGAGAGAGAGAGAGAGCAAGAAGCAAGCAACAACCAGCTGGGGAAGTTCCAGCGTACTGAACTTGCCTTTTCCATGATTCAATTGCGCTTCGGAAAACACTCACACACCTTCTAGACCCACACGTTTTGGTTGTATGCCCATCACCTGCCTTTAAACTTCTTCTTTATTATCTTCTGCGTCTTCCTCTCCCCTCTTCCCTTTTTCTCTTCTGTACTCGACACTAGTATATGTCTGCAGAGGCGCATCCATCTCCTAGCTAGCCATTTCCGCCAGCCATCAAAAAGCCTAGGACGACCCGACTCCAAGTTTCCAACTCTGCCCAGCTATCCGGCTTTTGGCTGACACTTGATAAAGCGGGCCCTTTTTTTATTTATCGTTTACCAAACTGGTTCCTGTCTCGATACCATTCCTTCGGGTTTTCGCTTCTTCTCGGTAGATCCCTCACTAGAAGGCGTGTTCGGCAGCATCTAAAAAACGTGGGGATCGCCGGCTCCTTGCTCTCTTTAGACCAAACATCAACAACAATTATCATCTCTACCCCATTTGCCACACCCCCCCATTCCACTTGTGTCATTATATTGTCCCCATCCACGCACTCCCCGCATATTCGTACTGCGTCCTTGCCCGCCGCCCCATTTCCCCTTTAATAGCGTCATACGCCTGCACCCATTTTCACACAACAAATCCTTTCTCCTCCACTATCACTCCAACTAACATCTCCGCCCTCCAACAACTATCCAACAGCCAGTGAGTGAGGTATGTATTGTATTGCACTTCTCCTAGCTCCCAATCCCTCCCCATTGCATCCAGCACCACTACCCACTGTCATTGCCCACCTTCATAGTCTCATACCTTTTTTATTTTTATTTCAACCTTTTATCCCTCTCCTTTTTGTTCCTATCCTGCTGTTGGTTTTTCCTTTGCCGCTGTCGTCTGCCTGGGCTTCGTGTCATTGACTCAAGTGATCTGACAGCCTCTCGCACCTTCGTTGAGCTGTCCCAACCTTCGCTACCAAGTTCCAGCCTCCAAGGCGGCTGCGCTATATACCCCCTTCCCTCCTAGGGGCATTTTCTGTTAAAGTCTTCACCACGGCTACCCTTAGCTACCCCCCGTTCTCACGGGAAACAGTTTCTCCTCTCTCGCTCTTTATTCCGCCAACACCGCAGTCTTCCTATCCATCGCCGACCCTAAGTGCGGCCGACAAGTACCCGCTGCCCTCCCTGGATCCCTCCCAGGGCCAGCAAGCCCATTACTGGGGAGGAAGCTCCTCGGGGGCTTCCTCTACTACTGCATCTTCTCCCTCCATTTTGGCACCTTCCCTAGTCTCAAACACTTCGCCGCCTTCGCTCTCGTACTTACAATCTGCTCCATTCAACTACCAACCCTCAGTCGCTAGGACTCTTCCCACACCGCCCACCACTAGCGACGCGGAAGCGAGACCATTCCCTCCCCCATCTCGTGACGAGATCTCCAACCTGGCTGCTACGTTAGCACAGAGCTCCTCTTTGATGAGCACCCACGACATGTCTTCGGGCCTTGCCGCACGAAGGCAGCAACACCCACTTCCACAGTTCCATCTCAACACCACTCGACCACCGTACTCATCCTTTGGCGGCAATAGTGTACTGACTCCTCCCCCAATCGGACCCAGCGAGATGACAAGTCCATTGAGCGGTGGTGGCAGTAGTGCTGGAACGGTATCTGCCATGGGGCCGTTTTCCCCGGTTGGTTACTGGCCTGCTACCTCGAATAGCTCGCCCTATGGTGGTTACGGCTCAGCCTCAACAAATGCTTCATATACATCTGGGGGAATCCAGAGTTCCACAAACTCGAGCTTTGGGGTTAGAGGGTTTGCCTCGCCCGGCGTAACGTTGAACAGGGGAAACAGTAGACCTTCGAGCCCTGCCACTGGGGAGTTAGTTAATCCCCCCAGTTTTGAAAATTCGTCGCCTTATCCAAGCGGGATGCCCATCTCGACTGGCGCTGGGGGCCACCCAACTGCTGCGGTAGCTGGATCGGGTTTACCTTCGATAGGACCGGGATCGACTGTTCATGGTGGTTACGCTGCTGCCTACCTCCAGCCGAGTCAGCATGCTAATCAGGCCCACCCCCCAATAAGTGGCCAATCACAACAGAGTCACGACCCGTATTCCCCGCAAGGTTCGCTCCCTCCTCCAACCCCCTCGCAGCCTTATTACGGTCAACAGCAACAGCAACAAGGCCTTCAAATGTCGCCCTCGGGTGTGATGGGTGGGCGGATGAACTCAGGATCCCAATACCCACCACTCGTTCCTCTACAACCGAATTACAAGCCCCAATACCCTCTCCCGGGAGTAGGTGGACAAGTTATGGGTGGAATCTTACACGGACACCCAGCTATGATGCCCCATCACCACCCCGGCACGCACCATCAAGCGCAAGCCGAGAGGCCATTTAAATGCGACCAGTGCCCGCAAAGCTTCAATCGAAACCACGATTTGAAGCGGCACAAGCGCATTCATCTCGCAGTTAAACCCTTTCCTTGTAATAACTGCGAGAAGAGCTTCAGTAGGAAGGATGCCCTAAAGGTGAGAGCTGAGTCCTTCAATGGTGGGACTTTGGAAATATTGAGCTAACAATGCATCGCAGAGACATCGCCTTGTCAAGGGATGCGGGAAGAACGACCATCTTCAAGGACAATCTTCTCCTGGTGCCGCCGGACAGGATTCGAAACAATCGCCTAGTGTCTCACCGATCAATACTAGGAATCCTGGCCCGGAACCCAACACTAGTCCGCCAGGGAGCGCTGGTGGTATGATAAAGCACGACCGGTGATGTACTGCCTTGACAACTTTATCTCTCGGTTCTTCGAGAGTTGTAAACTATAATATTTTCTTGATGGATACCCTCGATATCTTTTGTCTATTGTCGTTTTAAAGACCTCATTCTTGAAGTTCTCTTACCCATGTTCATTCTTCGCATTTGTTTTTGGCATTTATGTGTTTATGGTGCAACTCTTTGCTCGATGTGGGGGGAGTGTTTTTTGTATATCTGTTTCATGTCAAAATATTATGGGAGGCTGGAGAATTTTGTGTTTTTCTCGGCAGAATGCCCAGCACGTTTTTTCTGTCTTTCTTTACCTGTACGCAAAAGGCGCTTTTTGTTTGGTGTGGGCTGCGATTGATTTTTAGTATTTTTTCTCTTATAATTTCTCGAGATTTGGATTTTGCTTTCCTTATGGGGGGGGGGGGGTTGGTAAGGCCGTGTAACCTTTGGCTTTGCTGTCGATATATATCATCTGTTCCGTTCCTCAATTGGTCCACATTTTGCTTTCTTTCTACTATTGGGTGAGGCAAACAGCAGGAGGGAAGGGATATAGCGATGTTGTGTCCTTTATATTTGGTGTGGGGGGTGTTTGAGTTTTGACTGATGGCAGCATCATGGCAGGGTTTCTTATTCTGCTTCCTCGCGATGATGGCGATATTTCCGGGTTTTGGTCGGCCGGAGGAAGGAAGGGTAACCATTTCGGCGATTCCGCCATTGCAGTGCCCTGGATTTTGAATTATTATTGTGTTATTAGATTACCATTGAAGGAGTAAACGTCTCTGAACATTTTGCTGGTTAGGGTGGCTATCGGGCGATACCTTTACTGGTAATAAGCTTTGTGTGATACAGCATATTATGTACGCTGTGCAGTGCCAGTACACTGGGTCATTGGGGGGGGGGGGAGAAGGTAGGTGCCTGTGGTATGCTGCTGTGTTGCTATCCACCGGAATTCTTAACATACAATGGAATGTTGTTAGATTCCCACTCGTGGAGAGGAGGGATAAAGATGAGTTGTGTTGTGTTTTTTTTTTCCGTTGCACTCTCGGTTTGGTGTGGGTGAGGCTCTGTGTGGGGGAAGATCTGCACAACGAAATGCTGACTTTACCAGGTTTGGGCAACGGGAGTCTGTGCACATCCCTGGTTGAGGCGCTCGACGTCGGGTGATCACCGCTATCCCTTATGTGACATTGAAGGTAGAATATTTCAGGGCATTCCTGTCATGAGGAATTCACATAGCAAGTATGCAAAGGGTGTATGTATGTATGTGTGGCCCTTCTTTCGTGAAGATTTTGTATCATAGCTGATATGATACTTTGCTTATGAAATGTTCCTGAATGGGGGACGTTTTTGATATTGATAGTGTGGTTCTGTTCATCCGTTTTTTATCCTTTCTTTCTTCGATTGCCCTCCCCCCCAGACCTATCCATTCACTTGGTAATCTCTAACCTCTATCGTGAGAAAATTCTCTTGTCTAGTTAATCCATGGGGGGTTGACGCTTCAACTTTTCCTTTCTTTTGTTATCTTGTCTTTTGTTCATCCACTACACTCCTTTGTGCTGAATTGAATTTTGCCCTAGGGCCTTACTGTCGATCTTTAGTATCATATTTTCTCTAATCCTTTCAATTGTATTTTCTTCATTTTTTAGCCCTTCATTAGTTTCCTTTTTCGTCGTCATCCTGCCCTGTCGCGACCGTACTTTGCTTGCGCATTCACGTTGGCGTAGGTTTTCGGGCTATTACAATCGTGGGGTGACTTGCCTTCCGCACCTGAACTTGAGCAACAAACACCCAGGACAGCTTCCTTCCTTCTTCCACGACACCCCTCGTCTCCTCTTACAAACACCTATTATTCGTTCCCTATCAGATAGATTAATTTTATCCACTGCAGTAACGTATTCGTATTCCCTTCTACTAGTAAGTACTACTCTTGCCCTTCTCGCTCTCAGGTTGATTGCTCACAGGGGTGCTCTAACATCGGGCCATAGATCAGACTCTATTGTAATATTATTATAGACTAATACCCGCTATGGAGCCTCGGGGCAAAGGCGATCGAACTTCGTATAGAGGTTCGCGGAGGCCTTTGCAGGATACACCTGTTAATGTGGCCTATTCGTCACCGTCAAGAGCACCGGCTCCACCCAACTATTCCAAGCCCCGAGAATTCGACCTGCAGGAGCAACAGCAGATCCCTCAGCAAACATCGACTAGATCGTACAAGCAGACTGATTCCTATGGGTCTGCTGGCACTGGAGAGTATGTTGGTGATATCTCCTCGGGTCCTGTCGGCCCCCCGTCCTCGCCTCCTGCCCAGAAGGCGAACGCACACCGTGTTAGAGTTAAGGCACAGGTTGGCCCCTGGCTTCTTGGACGTACTCTAGGAAAAGGAAGTAGCGGAAGAGTTAGGTTGGCTAAGCATATCGAAACGGGTCAATTCGCGGCAATCAAGATCGTTGGTAAGGGGAATGATGGGGCTATTGGTGAAAGTGGGCAAGAGAGACCTCTGCCACCGGGCTTGGAGCGAGAGGTGGTTATTATGAAGTTGATTTGCCATCCCAATGTCATGGGTCTGTGGGATGTTTGGGAAAATCGTGGGGAACTGTAAGTCCACCTGCTTCACGAGTGGTGGGTTTCCTGATGCTAAAGCAAACATAATCGATAGTTATCTCGTTCTGGAGTACATCGAAGGTGGTGAGCTCTTCGATTACTTGACTCGTCGCGGCCGTCTCCCGGAGCCCGAGGCTCTTATGTACTTTCGTCAAATCCTCTCTGGGATTGATTACTGCCAGCATTTTAATATCTGCCATCGCGACTTAAAACCAGAGAATCTTTTACTCGATTCCAATGGAAATATCAAGATTGCTGATTTCGGTATGGCTGCTCTTCAGCCTCATGGATCGCTCCTTGATACCCCTTGTGGATCTCCTCACTATGCGTCCCCTGAGATTGTCTCGGGAAAGCATTACGACGGGGCGAAGTCTGATATTTGGTCTTGTGGTATCATTCTGTTCGCTCTTTTGGCTGGGTACCTCCCGTTTGATGACGACAATATCCGAAGGCTGTTGCAAAAGGTTATGAAGGGGCGATTTGTTATGCCGGCTGAATTCTCGATAGAGGCGAAGGACTTAATAATGAGAATGTTGACTATCGATCCTGAGCAACGCATAGCTATGGAAGAGATCTGGGAACACCCTCTTGTCCAGATGTACGCCCCCTTGGATCCAGTTACAGGCAAAGAAACCGATAGGGGTCCGAAGCCTCCACGCTCAAGTGATATCGGACGACCAGTAGGGCACAAAAGAGATATCGACGGTGAGATATTAAAGAATTTGCAGACTCTTTGGCAAGGTGTTGAAGAGAATACCCTAATTGACAGGTTGTTGAATAATGTGTAAGTGATTGGCTCCCTTAACCTGATCCGTGTTATCTGGGATTCGGTTGGGTGTTGTGGGTTGTAACTCATGCGGAGAGGGGTTGTTTCGATAATGGAGATGTTTGAATGCGCAAAGTAATTATGGCATGAAAGCAAAGCTAATTTTGGCATCCTACTTGCAATTACAGACACAACCAGGAAAAGGTATTCTATTGCCTTTTGATGAAGTATCGATATGAACATTTGGAAAACTATCCTGGAACCTCCGAAGAACGTAAGAACTCTCAGGCATCTAGCAGTTCAGCATCCACTCATCTCCCTCAACGCCGGGTCAGCAGTCGAGGGAAACGTGCTGGGACTGTGGCGCGGCGTGGTAGGCATAGAGAAAATTCTGGCGCCTCTGTGACTGGTTGCGAGGCTGCCGATTATCGCCCTCCCACTAGAGGAAAGCCACAGGCCGAACCTGTCCATGGCCACGACCGTGCTCACTATCATGCACGAGAAAAAGCAGGAGATCGCCTACGTTCCATGAGGGGTAGGCACAGCATTGCAGATCATCGTAGCGGAAATTCTGTGGTCCGCCCGGGAAGAGTACCCTCTCGAGTGTCTGCAACTGGTTCCATCCGCCGCCATCACCACCTTCATGCTGGTAAGACAAATAATGCTGGTGGCCGGTATCAGTCTCGGTCTTCATTGGTAAGCTACACAAGCGCATCTCCATCATTTTTCAAATCAAACGGCCATTTCAAGCGTCGTGTTAGCTTCAACCACACTGCTAGTCTCAATAACCGCCACGCAAGAGCTGGTGGTTTGGTCGCCTCGAAGAACCCACCACAGGGCACTGTTTGGGTCGATGATGAGCGCGGTACACGTGCTCAAGCTGTCGGATTTGATCGAGAGGATACCCCTCGATTTGAGTCAGGCCCTGAGGTATTTGCACCTAAAGGGAGAAAGGAGGGTATTGATACCACCAAGAGACGCTCGGCCTTTCTGAATGATGGAATGGTTACGGATGGGAAGTCTGTTCGCGCAAGCCAGCCTAATTGGAGAGCATACCATGCCAACGAGCGGGAAGATGCAGAGAGGCGGCGGATGGTTAGCGAAGAGCTCGAAGCAGCTTGTGATAGGGCTTTCGGCTCCCTGGGATCGCTCAAGACACTTAGTACCGTGAGAAGTGTTCGTGAGGCCGGCAATACAAGCTCTCATACGGTCGATTCTGTAGAGTTTGCTAATCTCACTGTTTCTTCTGCTACTGCTACTGTTAGAACTCAACAATCTCGTGGGGATGCTGATGACAGACCGCTACCGACTTTGCCTCCAGAGGCACTTATTAGAAAATGTTCGAATGGTCGCAGCACACTTAGAATCTTCGATGATGACGAAGCCGACCCCGATAAAGGTTATCTGGATGATGTTCTTGAGCACTTTGACAAACTTATGGAACGTCCGATGTCTTTTGCACCGCCATCCAATCACCCTCGTGCTATTTCTCAGGGTGGTAGGCCCCTCAATTTGGCTAGCACGAATAACACAATTCCCATGCCCCATATCATTGAGAGGGAGGGGATTGCGAAACTCGGGGCGCAAAATCAAGGCTTGGGTATTACTCGTGGCGGCGTTGGTGGCAGATCAAGGGTGGTTTCTGCCCCACCAAATCGGAATGTCTCGTTGGCAGGTCGTCATCCAAACAGACAATCTGATATTCCGACCAATGCTGATAAATTCGAGCCGGCCCCGTTGAGGATCCGTCCGAAGAGTGTCGTGAATCGCCATATGTCTATCGATAGAGCTGGGGATGGGGGTAGGAATTCAAAGCAATTGAGCCATTTACCAGTTGTTAAAGATGAGTCCACCGGATTCGACCCGGAGCTAATCCTACCCTCAGCACACGGGGGCGAGAGACGATCTCTAAAGTTGGTGAATGACGAAACTCGCACTGTCACTACAAAGGCGAATCCGGTCATGTCAGGTGCCCTTGTGGCAGCAGTTGTGAACCCTTTGGCAAAGGAAGTCAAGAAGAAGCGTTCCTTTTTTGATGTTTTGAAGGGAAAAAACAAAATCGCATCCGAGCCCAAGGATCCTGTGATTGAGGAGGTTGCCGTAGGCGGGACTAAGGGCACTTTTGGGCGTCGCTCTGGGAATCTTCTCAAGAGATGGGCTAGTCGTGATGCTGGGGGTTTGTTGGCCTTTGGGGCTTCTAATGGTATGATGGCATGATTCATTCGACCCTTACTGTGGAACAGTGGTGTTCCCCGTGTTTACCAACGTGCTAACGAATATTTCTAGATCGTGGCGACACTCAAAGCATTGCCAACGGGCTCACATCTTGCTTTACGGTTCCTCAGGGCTCGAAAGATGGGAGTGATAACTTTGGAGGCTTCGAGGAGGATCAGTTCACTAAGGTCATGTCCCAACGCAATTGGTTCATGAAATTCCTTAATGTCAAGCCGGCCAGTCGGGTGATCTGCTTCAACATCTCCCCTATGGCTACACGTAAGGAGATTATGAAGCTTTGGAAGGAATGGGTCAAATATGGACTGGCTATTGTTGAGGATGATCGCAAGTCTTTGGTAATGAGGGCTAGGGTCGGAACCCCTAATAGTGAGATTGCCCTCCCCATTTCTCCACTTTACTCGTGACACTTTCTCTCAAGGTGTTCTCAAGTGAACAAATACTCACGAGGGTGTTGCCTAGGTCTTAATATCAAGGAGGTTTCTTTTGTGGGCGAGATTCGTGCTTATGGAGGATCTAGAAAGACTGGGTCTGGTGTCGTGAGATTCACTCAGGAGAGAGGTGCTGCATCTTCTTTTAACCGTGTCATTGGAGAGATGGCGAAAAGGTTCTCCGAGAAGGGAATAATCCTTCCAGAGGACTAAGCTCTCGGTTTTCTCGGATATAGCTGTGGTATGTACGACGGAGAACTTCTAAGCTTCCTTTCTCCTCTGCCCCTGTACTAGATGCTTTGTACAAAAGCATTTTCTTTTTCTACAACTTTTAATACCCTTTTCACAGCGACCACCCTTTCTTCTGTACTTGTAACATCCGCCTTCATTTTCTGTCAGGGCATGTCCAGTTCTTTGCAACGGTTTCCTGGACTCTTTTCGGGTTCGAGTCATACATTAGCTTTTTCATCCTCATTATTGTATCCTAGTAAGCGCCGCTTGCTCTGAGGTGCTTTTATATGTACAATAGACCTACCGTTCGAAAGGGAATTAAGGCGCAGTTTCTTCGTGAATTTGATGTCACTTTTTTTTTCCAATGGGGGCCGCTTAGGTCTTGATGTGTCACTTGTTTTGACCCTAGCCCCTGGCTAGTCAGTCTAGCTTACGAGGTATTCCGGTCCCCACCGCAGTAGACTAGTCTTAGCATTGGGCAAGTGGGTAGGGAAATTGGAGGCTCACCGATTGAAGCACCGCTCGAGCACTGCTATCACAGAAACTCGGCCTCGCTGGGCGAAGCTTTTACAGCAATCCTGATGCCTAGATTATGGTAATTAACTATATACTGGACTGCTTTGGATGTAGGGAGGTCTAAGGCTTGTGATGTCATATCATCCACCACGAACCGTACTACATGCCCCAGGCAAGAAACACCACAAGCCGTACCACGATAACTATTTAGTTAGTTGAATTAGGTAGATAGCGGAATATAAAAGGTTACAAGTATTCGAGGGCAGGTAGGTGGTTGGGGATTTGCGTTGATGCTCAGATACATACACCGACGCTGTTGCCATACCGGTATATTTTGCGAATCTCTATTATCGGATAAGTCACCTCTTACTTATTAGGAAAAGTATGATATATGTACCATTATTATGGCCGGTAGACAATCTTAAACACGGAATGGGCAAGGGAAAATGTAAATAAAATAAAAACCGAGCTCCGATGTTCTGCCTTATAGCAACACACTTCATCATCATAAGTGGGCGTGTATCATAATAATATTATCGTAGTATCACACTTGCACAGTACTGTGCCCCCAAGCCCCAGAGCAGTGTAGCCTAACCCTCCCCTCCCCTCCCCTCCCCCTACGAGTGAGATTAGGAGATGTGTGTGTGACTTGCGGTGCTCTAATTCAATTTTCATTCTAGGGCTGAATTGAAGGCTATTTTGGAGGAATGGTTTTTTATTTTTTATTTTTAGTTCGATCTGAGTTACTACTTACCGTCGGGCAGGGCGGGGCGGGGCGGGGCGGTTACGGGGCGGAGCTGGAAGGAGAGGGGGGGCATTTGTGGACTTTGGTGGACATCTATGGACTTGCAGGGAGGTTTCCTCCTCCTTTTTCTTTTTCTTCTTTTTTTTCTTTGATCATTTACACTTTGGTGGCTTGCTTGCTTATGCTACGGTGTGTACAAGTAGGGGGTGGTATACTTGTAGTAGCGTAATGTAGGTTATAGGGGGAGTTTTATTACAGTATGATATGTCTGACCGAAGGCTGCTGTCATGTCATATCTTTTTAGTCCCTATTGTATCCGTAGCTTCTGCCTACACCACCCTCCTCTTCGTGCAGTAGGATTGGGGCTGTTTTTGTTTGGGTGTCGTGACTACTCTCACACTCTACTGTTGAGGTATGATATGTGTCCTTTGTTTTGTTTTTTCTTCGTTCGATTTTTGAACCCCCTATCATGACCTCCTTTTCTTCTTGTGAAGTGGAGTGGGTGGCTATGTATGGTATGGTACCTTACTTGTTTGTATGATAGGCTGTACTTGTAGAGCACTGCCCTAGGATCACGAATTGAAACTACACTATGATATATGCGTATCATACCTGTAGCATACTGGGGAGGGTTCAGCCTCGGGGTCGAGGGAGGGAAGGCATTTTTTAGGTTGCCAAGTTTTTGGTGGGGGGTCTATGCGCTGAATTCGTATAATGTACTGTACGAGAAGGCTTGCGTAAACGGGTTTTTTTCTTCCTTTTTTCTTTTTCTCAACCCCTGGGTTGAATGTCTCTTTTACTGTTATCGTGGATTCTCTTGCTGGGGTGGATGGAAGGAATCTGAGAAGAAAAAACTTTGTTTTCCCTCATCACTCACTACGGTACCAGCCAGCGCCACCAAGGTATGATAGGATATGATAGGAGAACCACTCCAGTATTATAGATGGTCACCCCTTACATATTATACAATAGCCCGGCATGACTACGCCATAACGCTTTGTTGATCTCCCAGCTTCCACCACCACCACCTCATCCTCATCCTCATCCAGATACGGGTATGGTAGGCGTGATTGCAAATCCTCACCCCCCAATGAATGGGCTAGGCGGGGACAACTTCTGGAGTGATGGGGTAGAATAGGCACCCCCCCCCCCTCACGCGGGAATTGCGTGTCTCGACCAATATTTCCTCATCCAAGCTTGCTAGAAGGGAAAATCAGAGGAGGAGCGGGTCATGATATATATCTGGGCTTTCGATATACATAGCTGTAGATGCAATTCTATCCTGGAGAGTTGGGTTTCAATTGTTCACTTCTGTTTTGCAGTGAAAGGTTTCGAGGTGTGGTGGGGCTGATCTAAGTTACCTGGCTATTATAGCTGGCCGACTGACTAAAGAGAGAGCTAGATGTAGTCTATGGGTGGGACGGTTCGGTGCGCTGCCCGAAGGTGTTGAGTGTCCCGTACCGGGCTATAATGGTTTTTGTTGTGCTATGCTAGGCTCGGAATCTAGCGCTGCTGTCATCTATCGTCTATCTATCTATCTGTCTAGCCTAGTCTAGGCTTTTGGGGAGGACTAGAGTGGGGCGATCTAGATTAGTGTGAGTTTGGTTTCTTTTTTCTTTTCTTGTTCTTCATCTTCCTGCTTGATTGCTTACTCGTGCGTCCAAATTTTGGATGAGAATCTTATGTCTGGGGGGGAAGAGGGGTTTGCGAGATTGATCCACTGATTGATTTGCTTGCTTGCTTGCTCGAGCCCCCAGTGATATGATACACCAGTAGAATAGTCTTGATGGCTCTCTATAACTTGTCTCGAATTGCTTACTGCTTACAAGTATGATAATGGGTAAAAGGTAATAAATCCTCAAACACACGGATTAGAGAAGGAGGAAAGAAGAAGAAAAAAGAGACAGTGAGTTTTATCTGTGTCTATCCGAGGGCCCATTACCAAATTGGCTGCCCGAATGTTCGGGTACAGTACAGTACAGCACTTCCCTCTACTCGCACAATACGCACAAGCACAGTGGATAGCGACCACTTGCTCAGTACAACAGTAATACAATCATCACCTCCGTACAGTAGTCGAATATCATAAATGCGGAAGGAAGAAGAGGAAGAAAAAATAAATAAGAAGAAAAAACGGTCAAATGAGTTGCTCAAACGACGGAGGATTAAGTCAACTCTCGTTTGCTTTTTTGTGTGTGATCATAGGATCACACAAGACAGCACATTCGCCAGGTAACCGGGCGGGTAGGCAGAAGTGGTGGGGAGCGAGGGATAAGTTGAACTGCATGTGGAAATCACACATGAAGACACACACACAGACGCACACACATAACAGCCCTCTTACCGCCTGAGTGGAGGGAGGTTTGATTATACTCGAGTATTGTGCGAGCCTTTGGAGTATCATAACTCCTAGGGGAATTCTTGCCCTTCGTTTCTTTCATCCTTTTCTTTCATCGTGACTTGGACGTAATGTGTAACAAGGCTCCGTAGGGAAATTTACTTCTGTAGTAATACCTTCCCTTATTTTCTCTTTCCTCTAAGCTACTTTCCCCCGCCTCGGGCTCGTTCAGTATAAGACTCGTTAAGTCGTCTGGGGGCACACCCCCACTATGCCGCGGTAGCAATTGTGACTAGGGCCGCTTCACCTTACACCTTACCTTACCTTACCTTGCCTTATTTTGGTATTTTATTTTAAAGTTCCCATACCTTGCCTCCCTGCCTTGCCTTACCTCCCTAGCTTGCCTTGCCGCACACCTCCTTCCTGCTCACTATGGGAATACAGTACTGTAATCAACCAGACAACCAAACAGAAAGTCAATTCGGTCTGGGTTGGTGTCTCTTTCTCTCTTTCTCTCTTTCTTCCTTGTATATACACTGCTAAGTATGATGGCGAGGTGGTAACCCCTGGGGGGGTATAGTAGCTGGGGATATAATAATTGTGATAATTTTATCATAGTTGGTTGTAGGTAGGCAGTATGATTAGTAAGTTTTTAGCTTGAGCAGGTGAGATTAAACCTAGGGGTGGGAAGGCGGGGTGGGGTGGGATAAGGGGGGTGAAGGCGGAGTAGCTGCGGGGATGGGGGGAGGGGGGGGTGCGGCGCGGGTACGTATGACGGATGGACGGAAGGTGGGGATTGATGGCGGAGATGATGCCTAGCTAGGTTGGCGGGACGGGAAGGAAGGGATGTGTGTGTGAGGGCGCTGCCGCAGGACCGGCTCACTCACTCAGTCACAAGCAAGAACAGGAGTATGTACCCACGGGGTAAAATGGGGAGGGGGGGTGGGAATGGGGTTTGATAGATTGTCGTGGCATAATATGTATGTGCTCAAGCATGTGCTTCCATTGTTACTATAGGCACCATGTCGTACACCGTTCACTCACTCAATCGATCACTCGGCGTACAACATTGCACACACACCGTGCAGCGGCCCTCTCCGTTGTTGAAGAAACCTTGTTTCATTCCTTTGTTTTCCTTTGCTTTCCTCCCTCCCTCCCTCCCTCCCTCCCTCCCTCCCTCCCTTCCTCTCATCCCCTTTCCCTCTTTGCTTTTTTTTTTGTCGGTTCCCTAATTCCTCTAATTTTGCATTTTCCTGTTTTGCCGCTCCTGGCGGTGCTAGCACATGTTTCCCGAGGATGTCAGTCTGGGGGTTATTCTAGTGATTGGTTGGAAGGGGTGGTGGTGGTGGTGGTGGTGGTGGTGAAACTAGGGATCTGTCGCTAGTCCAAGTAAGTGCGCGGGCACCCCGCTTGTCACCTGCTAATTGTGTACCGTACATATTTGCTTGTCTTTTTAGTTGTTTATTGTTTTTGTTTTTCCTTCTTGGGGGGGTTTTTTTTACACCGGTTGTGCACGTTCCCTTAGTGTAGTACTGTAACACCTACGGTAGTTGAGCAGGCTAAGTATCGTAAGTGTACTCGTCGTGTCGTGACGTTTGTGAAATGGACCGGGCTTGCATGGAGGCGCAAATAGCCCAAAAGAACTCCAAAAGCAGTTAGTTTAGAAAAAACAGTAGTGTGACTAAGCCTGGTCTATTTCACAAACGTCACGACATTACGAGTAAAGGTTACTCGAGTAGTGTTTGCCCAGCTCTTTAGGTGGACCTGTTTTGTTTCTTTTTTCTCTCAATTCCTCATGCTATATTGGCACCCTGTAGAGCAGAGCACCATACTGCTCAGCTCATGTAGGGACCTCCGTATAATGGGTAAGAATGGGTTTCTGTGACCAAGGGATCATGAAACTTTGCACATACCCAGAATACAGTGGTAGAAGCGCCAAGTATAATTCTTTCCCTTATGGATATCCCGTTTCTATAATAGCTGAGCTGGTCCGACCATGTCCTAGATCAGTTAGTAAGACAGCAAGTCCCAAGTCTAGAAGAGATTTATTGATAACAAAGAGGAGCTAATGTCTCCGAAGCTTCTCATTGGACACACCTGAACATCTAGCTATTTTGCCCCGATCCGGGAAGCAGAGCCGCGGGACAGAACACAGTAGGGTAGGGCAGTTTCAGCTCTTCTCCTGCATACCGTGCTTTAGACTCTAGGAGGGCCATCGTACAAGTAATGGCAATATATGCGAGGGTAGTGTATGCGAGGGTGGTAGTGATGATGGTGGAGTGTGGAAAGGGGTGGAGCAGGAGAGTATGAAGCATAAGCATCATAGTAATGGAGAAAGGGTCCGGGCTTTCATTGGCTTTGGTAAAATTTTCTTTCTCTCTTGCAGAAACAAAGCCACGAGGTACCCGAGCAATGGCAAGGCGCTGAGTTCGTTTTCGATAAGACAATATGTCGTCAGTGTGCATTGATGTCGAGGGGGGGGGGAAGGGTAAAAAATAAAAAAATAAAAATAAAAAAAAGCTGTGATCTCTTCTACTCCACCTACTTGTACCGGCTGACGATGTTCCATACTGTGAGTGCTGTATGCCTTAGTTCTTTTTTTTTCCTTTTTTTTTTCCTTTTCATCCCTTTTCAAAACCATTCAATTCATGATGATAAACCCTTTTGTAGAAAAAAATAGGGTAAAATAAAATAAAAAACTACATGCATGCACGTATGACAACTCTGCTTGCCCATAAATTGTGGTGCCTAACTTGCCTATGTCATGCAGGACCTACCCGCACCCTTACCCAAGAAACTCTCCAGCCAGTAAGCTATCGTAAAACCGGGGGCAAAGGATAAATACAGAAGTGAGGGAAAAGAAGGCAGAAAAAAAAAAAAAAAAAAAAAATGACACTCGGACCGCTTGATTGGATAGACGCTTGCGTGTACAGTACTTTGGATATTGGAGGTTACAGCACATCCTTTTCGGTGTGACGCTCGAGTGTTAGGGAACCTTTTCCCCGGACTATGTGTGATAAAACCACGATACTCGAGTACAGTACAGTGATCGCGGTTGATGTTGTCATTGTACCGCGCAGCTGGTAGAGTACTGGTAGAGCACAGTACTGTAAAAGCACAATGTTTCCTTCCCTATACTTTACAGCACCTACCTTGCACAACTAGCAACTGGATACAAAACTCCCCAAACTACGGTTTTGAAAGCCAACAACCCACCAAAAGGGGAGTCAATGAATATAGCGCTCACTACCGTATGCCGGGGGAATGGGTATGTAGGGAGACATGGCACCATCCCAGAAAAATCCCACCAAACCCAAACTCTTCCCCCCTTCAATTTCGCCATCCCCGTGATTTCCCGGGGGCTGGCGCAATGCGCTTCCTCCGATTCGTTAGTCAAGCGTTTGTTGCGCCATGGCCACCACCTGCTCCGACACCCCCGTCTTGGTATTTGTTTTTCTAAGTCTTTTCTTTCCCTTTCGCGCAATAGCTGTTTTTGTTTTTTCTCTCTCTCTCTTGCTTTCGTCCCAGCTAAATGTCGTGAAAGTATCCTCACACAGAGTTAGTTATTGTAGTTATCATACTTGTCCTTGCGCTCTAAACGCTAAGTTAGCACCCACCCCGGGGCTACCGGCACCCCGTCCCCCTTCTCTTCCCGCTGATAGTTAGGATATGACGTTACTATCTGTCCCAGGTGAGAAGTACCCGAAGGTAGGGATTAAAGAAATATATGGCCAAAAAATCTGTGCGCATCTCACCGCCAGCACAAAATACACCCCCTTGTTTCCGAGTACTGCTTGGCGGGGACAAGGAGATGATTAGCTCGAGTGGTGATGGCCTAAAAGGACATGCGTTTGCATCCCTCTCTGACCGCTGATGGACGAGCCATCACTGCCGGCATTTATGCAGTGGCTGAGGATTGTATTGGACGAAATGCATGGGGAGAAAGGTTTATGGATATTCATGGTGCCATCTACGATGGAGGAGGGAGGGAGGGAGGGAGGGAGGGAGGGAGGGAGAAGAAGTCAAGGGGGTGTGAAGAGAGTTGGCTAGTGTCCCCCCCCCTCCTAGTCATCCCCGCACCCCAGCTTAATCTATAGTATGCATTGGGGAAGACCCTTCTCTCCTGACCGCGAAGGATCAATCACAGCCTGGTGCCACAGGGTACAAGCTAATCACCCCGCACAAGGACCTAGCACATAAATTGTGGGGATAACTATCAAAAGCGGAACTGCACGGGCACTGTACTGTACTCGAGTACTGTACTGTACTGCATCGATGGCCCCAACACCATACCCGTCACGAGAGCCTATCGTCCACTTCCGTCACCACTAACAGCAACAGAAACAGCATCGTCACCAGAAGGCACTCTATTCTTCCGGTACCGCTTCTGTGCAGAAAGGGGACGACAATCGGAGGGTTCTCTCCTACATAATATTAACAAATATGGAATGATGTCTTATTCCCTCCCCTCTTTCGTTCCCTCTCTCCCTCCCTTCTCCCCCGCGCCGTTCCCTCCCCTTCCCTCCCCTTCCCCTCCCTTCCATCCGATTCCCCCTTACCGCACGGGTGAAACCAAACGAGAGTTCAAAAATTCCACCGCGGAGAACAAAAAAAAAGAAAAGTGATGACTCCAATTGCTGGAGTTATTGCAGTAAAGTTTAAAACAAACCTATTATGCTTAGGAGTTAGGACGAGTTTCCTCTTCTCTCATACGGGCAAACAGTTACGGCACTTATATCGGGTGGCACTTCCTCCCACAACACTTACACGTGCCCACGTGCCCTCTATCGTATCATTGTTCCCTTGGCCGTGATACTAGAGGAATAAATAAGGTTGAAATGGAAAAAAAAAAGAGGGAAAAAAAGAAAAGGAAAAAAGAAAAAGAAAAAAAGGGCATACTAACCAGCACAATATATAGTACGAAAAGAAACGGCAAAATTCGTAGCATCGTGGATTCTTCTGGCATTCGTTTCCCCGAGTGAGTGAGTGAGTGAGTCCATGAGACGAAAAAAAGAAAAAAGGAAAAGCAAAGGAAATTAGAAAAGGCCGCACTTGATGTCTACCCAAGATTACCTGTACCACCAGCACACCGCAAATAGAGATGGTCAAGAGGGGAGGGAGGGATTAAACTCTACAAGGGGTAATTTCACTCATATTGAAACTTATCATACACTACTACTAGACAGACAAACGAGAATGAAAGCAATAGGAGGAACGGGATGGGTAAGCAACTGTAATTCCGGAAATCGAATTGGACGGACGGGCGGACGGATACGCTGACGGTAAAAAGGGAAGGTGGTGGGGGATGAATACGGGCTTAATAGCCATTATCATAGTAGCTAACTCCCGGGTTGCAAAAGCTGGAACAAATCACCATTCCCACAGATAATATAATAATAATAAGGTACAAACAATGTTTGAATACTTACATACCCGAGTATGATACGATGGCGAGCAACCCCTCCCAGCATAGCGGGTACTCCCCATTTATTTCTTTATTTATTGCCTCATTCGGTTGGGTTTGTGTGGGTTCGAACCGTGGTTCGAGGGACTTTTGTACTATAAGTCTGTGCTAGTTTGTGCTAGGTGCTGGCTACAATGTGGGGAGAGGGAGACATTGTGAGACATTGTAAGATTTTAATAATACTATATACCGTGCCGTCCCAGGTAAGAAGATTTCCCGGAATATTCCTGGGATATCCTTGCTTCCCCCATGAATGCCCGGGTATCATACTTGTTGCTTGGGACGAGTACCGTCTGATGATTTTTCTTTTCTTTTTTTTTGGCTTAAATATGCTGTAACTTGACTATCTGAAAGGGCTAACTACAGTGGATAGCTAGTTTAGTTATGATGATAATAACTGATATCCCGAATCGACCATTAGCGGGACCCAGTTTTCCCATAGTATGGCGCACAGGCGGATAGATATGTCATAGTTGTGATACTGTATTACAAACAGAACAAGTATCAAACGGTATATGTGTACTTGCTCTGCCTAAGCTCGAGCCCAGTATGTATGATAACTCCAAGATAGGATTCATCCGATTCGTCCACTAGTCTAGAGCAACTTCTACGATACAGTGAACCTTGGACAACTCCAGAAGAAGAAAAAACACCCTCATACGAAATGCGCCTCACCCAAGCCATACAGAGACGGAGAAACAAAAAAAGGCTTTCTCTCCTGCCCACCCTCCCCACCCACAACCAGAATGTTTCAGGCCATGATAGTCCTACACCCTCCCCCCCTCCCTACCAACAGAAGTCCGACCGAAGCTCCCGCGGCGAAGTATGATAACTAACTTTACCTCCTCTAGCCCAAAGCCATTTTAGTCGGCAACTAGCAGTATTCAGAGTAACTACAGTAAGAAAGTACTCGCGCGACCGAGTTGAAGCCTGATAGCCTAGGGTGGCGATTCCCATACAAAGTGTCAAACTTCAACTCGGCCGCACTAGCCCAAGTGCGGTAGGAGGCGAGGGAAGGCGAGGGAAGGGAAGGCGAGGGAAGGGAAGGGAGGGAAGGGAAGGGAAGGGGAGGGAGGGAGGGAGGGAGGGAGGGTAAGCAAAGGGGAGAAAGAAAGAAAGAAAGAAGGAAAGAAAAAAAAAATTACGATATTATACCAAAATGGAATTCCCTCCTCCAACTCGACGGGGAAAATAGCCGTTCGAGACCAAGTCTTTAGAACCCCCCCCCCACCGATCAGCACCTATTTTGCTTGTTGGTAACGGGAGTGTGGTTGGGCCAGGCCGTTGTTCAATGCTTGGTAAAAAAAAAAAGGTTAAGGATCGGAGGGTTGATTGGTTGGTTGTTTGGGTTGTTTGGTTTTGGTTTTTTGGCTTGGGTCTGGTTCGGTGGCGGCTCTCTTGTTCCAGTCCTATTCTCTCACGTATCTGTGCAGTAGATTTTTTACTTTTTCTTTTTAAACTTTGTAACTTACAGTACGAGTACATATTTACTCGTGCTGTGTTCCCCTCACCTCACCTCAGCCCGGGCTGGAGGCGGAGTCTATTGGCAGGGGTCCCCTCCTTCCACTTCTTCTGCTTCTTACTGTAGTATGATACTTTTTAGTTGGTTGGATTCATGGAAGGTGAGGGGAGGGGAGAGGGTTAAGGAGGAAACTCAATGGGGCAAGGGAACATCACGCAACAACCTTTTTACTGCCACGACCAACCATTGACTTGATGTTCCCCCCTCTTGCTCAATGGACTTCGTTAAACGAATTCAATGGTCATTCCGATCCACAGACTTCAGCATGCAGAGTATAGAGAAAAAAGGTTAGAAAACTAAACAACCCGTGACAACTTTTCACTCGCTGCTGCGCATTCACATTCCACAGTATCCACCTGATCCCAACCTTTCGTTCAGACAATTCCCCACTTTTTTATATTTATATTTATATTTTCTTTTCTTCACTGCTTCTTCGCCCCTAATTTCACCACCACCTTCCGCTACTAGCGCCTTTATTTCCTTTTTCATTAATTATCAGTATCGGTACTCACATGTCCACTACTGCTGTTGCAGCTACTAGCTCCAATTCGCACGCTTTGATGGCTTGTGTAGCCTGGATAGCTCTGCTATTCATGCTGCTCCACGCCGTCGCCCAGGGAGCCGGTGAAGCGGTTTTCATTGGTAGAGACAGAGACGAACATGGCGACCGAGTGATGTCGTATGGATTAGACCCCCGCGGCGAACTCAACAGCAATGGTCTTACCGGGGGTCCCCGAGCAAACACACCGGATGCAAGAAAAGAAGATTTCAGTGAGGTGATCGGGGATTTGAAAAATAGTGGCCGGTAAGTTCATCTCTTCGCCCTTCGGTGGAATTTGGTTATGCGCTGCCCCTTCCCTTTCTCACGGGTCTTTCCGCCTTACCTGTTTCTATTTCCTATGCACCGCTTCCTTTGTTTGGTATTGTTTCTTTTTTCTTCCTCCTCCCTCCTTTTTTCTTTTTTCCTCCCTCTTACTCCGGCGAGCAACACATGTTTGGCGAAGAAAAAGAATAGTATCAATAGCAGGAGAATCATGCTTGTCTGCGTATTTGCTTATTCAGGGGACATTTCTCCCACTTGAACATGTTCCGGGGTAAAAGTAAAAGAAGAAGAAAAAAATGCAAAGATGGTGACATACAGTATTCACCATAGGCCCGAGGCTAACCTATGAAACGGATGGATCATCTGGGGCGATGCATTTTAGTACAGCACTTTTATTCATCATCGGAACTTTAGTCCCCTTGAGCGTTTTGGCTATCTGGGTCATCAGGCGTATGAGAAAACGTCCATCAGCACCAAGCAATGATCCCGAACACCAGGTTGACGAGCACTGCCCCACCGCATACCCGCTACACCCTGTCTCGCCACCACCACCACCACGGTTACCGTCAGGGCCAGGATCAGCAATCACACCACCACCGCCAGCCCACCAGAACGGACGAAACAAACAACTCCCCAAGACAAAAACTTCCTACACTTCCTCCCTCACTTCCATTGGCGCATCATCGACTGCCCCTGCCAAAACCAGAGAAGCGGAGGCCCTCAACCTTCCGATATTCACCAGGCTGAGGAACAAACATGAGACCAAGAGGATGGGAAGAGAAAGAGGAGAAGGGGAATCCCCCCACCTTCCGATTCTGGTATTTACCAGGTTGAAGGAGAACAAACATGGGGAGACCAATAGGATAGGAGTAGAGGGAGGAGAAGAAGCAGTATCCCTTGCTGCGGCAGAGATGGGCTTGACCGATGTTGGTATACTCCACCCGGTAGAAATGCCTAGCACCTAGGATGCCACCCACACTAGTGACGGGAAGAGGGGGGGTGGAAGGGAGGGAGGTAGGAGAGGGAAGGGAAGGAAGGGTAGGTACCGTCTGATACTTGAATCCGCAGGCAGACATGAACTAGGGGGAAATTGGCTCACGAAAACAAAGCAAAACAAAAAAAAGAGGAGCCCCCAGTCCCCCTCGAGAGAATACCACACCATACTATACATTGCCAAAAAAAAAAAAAAAACCTTATATTAAACCATTAAAAAATGTCTTGTTAATAATAATACTATATTATTATACTTTATCACAACCATCCTTTATTAGTGAAGAAAGGTTTTTTTTTTCCTTCCAAACGTTAATAAAGCGTTTTAACCAGCCATCCCTCTTCTTGCTCTTCTTTATTTTTATACTGTAGTAAATACTCCCATGTACAGTACGCTCGTACTCGGGAAGTCTAGTACTACAAGTTAACCAACCCCAATATTACCACCCCAAGTCGTCGTACATGACGACACAGTGCCAAGCAAAATATAGCACAATAACAAGTAGCCACCCAAGCCACTAGTACCAACTCCAGATTCCAGCCGGGAGATTTCATCATTCCCACCCGTCGCACTAAAAATCACCTGACTAATAAAAAATACATTTAACCGAAGACAACAACAGCTTGGGCTTAGACTAGGTAACCCTGAGCACCCACTGCCAATTACCGTACCGTACGTGCGTACCATACAAGTACTGTCCTCTGAGTTGGCAGTTACAGTAGTCTAGCAATTGTAGTTTTTTTTTTCTTTCCTTTTTTCCTTTTTTTTCTCTTCCCCCTCCCTTCCCTTCCCTACCACTCTGCTCTCGGGCACTACAGCACTTGGAAACCTACTACCGGTACGGTAGTCTAAACCATTTTGCAAAATTTCCCTATAGACTATTATGAAAAGTATCTAGTGAATGGAGCAGCAGAAGAGAGTTTGCTTGGAATTTTGGTATTATATACTGCACGCTAAGTCCTAGGACGAAGGGAAAGAATAAGTAAGATCTAGGATTATAGGTTCCAGATGAAATAGGCATGTATGTATTACAAGAGCGAGAAATGCTAAGGAACGCAACATTGGGAGACAAGTTGTAGTTGTTTGTAGTTGTTATATAAGAGCAGCAACAATAATCATTAAAACACAAAGGTTGAAGATAGCGCCTCGGAGCTACCATACCATACCATTCATTGCAAATGCGGACCTCCAGCCCGATGCTAGAAAAAAAGATTACTAGCCAGCTATTTTCCCTCCCACCACTAGTGCCGGTATATAATATCATAGTGTTTCTGACACATACTTATGGACGGCATCTATACTAACCTTTTACTCTTATTTTTTATTAAACACCCTTACTTCATCCAACCTATGATAACAGTTAGACTACATTTCCAATGGTCTAACTTATCCATCTATTCTATTACCACAGACAGCCCCATTTAGGAACTCTTTGCCTTTCCGACTAACGGCACTGGTGCTCTCACCTGTCTTTCCTACGGTAATAACCCTCCTCCTCCTCCTCTATTTGCTACTTCTTTCCCGAAAACCAAAAGAGCGTCCTTATATAAAGCTTGTCAGTCCTCCTTGCGCTACCGCCTTTGAAACAATAATAAGTGAGAGAATATTAAAAAAAGCTCTCGTCCGATCTTTTTTCCGCTACGCCACAAATTGACATATGTAACACGAGTAACGGGTTGATCGGCTGCTTCCCGCACCACGAAAAGTGGATCATTGGCCTACCTCCACCGCCCGTAGAAAGGGGTGGCGGGGGGCAAAAGATGGGTGCGTGAAAATGAGGGAGGGGCGAAATTACGGCCATTGTGTCACAGCAGATTCGGAGCTTTTTTTTAATTTTTACAAAATGATCAGTCGATTGTGATCCTTAAGGATAAACGTACCCTAACATTCGCTGAAACTTGGAGATGGTGTGTGGGATGGGTGGGTGGTCTTATGGATAGTGGATGCATGAACGGATGTATGGACGGATGGATAAGTGCCGATATATGAATCGAGGCGGCGGGGAGGGAGGGAGGAAGGGAGGGAAATGAGATGCGAGGGGAAAGAAGGGAGGGAGGGATGTGGTGGAATTGTTTGACAAAGTGAAGGCGTCGCCTCACCTCCCAAATCTAGAGGGAAGATAGACCAGCCTGCAGAAGGCAATTCTCAAGAGAAGCAAACCATTACAGTATACCCAGGACTCCACGAGGTCAAAAGAGTGTGGTGTTTTTTTTTTTGTTTTTGTGGGGTGAAGAGAGTGGCGGGGAGGAGGAAGGGGTATAAACGAGTGACAGCTATAAACATCCAGAGCATCTAGAGAAAGTATGAACAGGCTTATTAAAACATGTCAGAAAAAATCCGGGAAACGACTGTTTTGCCGTGATTCAACAGTTATTCAAGGGAAGGTGGAATAAAAATGGTTCGACACCAAAAAGGCAGCCCAGAGATGCTCGGGAGAAACAAGGAAGATTTTAGGAAAAGGTATAAAAAGCATTTACGCCATCAACACAACTAATGCTGTCCTTCAAAAAAATGAACCCGATGACCATGATCTCGTTCTATGTATATACTGGAGTCATCATCGCTAAGGGATATGCAAACCGGCGAAGCCAGCTAAAGGCGAAGATAGGAAAAGACAACAAAAAGCCGCCAGATAGCAGTAAATAATGATAAAAAAAGGATGAACAAAAAAAGCTTCCACCCATGAAATGACTGGTATAAAAATAGTGCAGTAGAATATATAAAGAATCGAAGATTGGGGCATCAAGGGGAAGAAAAACTCCAAATGCAATGAGAAAAAAATTGGGGCGTGGTTGCGTTTTTTATTTTTCGCAAGGCGTTAGTTAGGCACTCCATCCTTTGCAGCAAAAAATTCCGATGACACCATGAAAAAGTTTCAAATTCCAAACCAAAATCGATTTGCAGAGAAAAAGAATCAAAAAAAAAGGCAATACAAATCACTGAGCTGGGACTAAGTCGTTTCATGATTCAATTTGTACGTTCGAGAAATTTGTCGTTGGTTCCCGTAAAAGTAGCTCCTAGAGGAAATACACAACCCCAACCCAGGCTTCGTTCGTACGAATCAAAGCCCTGACCTCGGCATAAGCCGGTCTAGCATATCTCCATCTGCAGCAGTCCGCTGATTCCTCCCTTGACTGTGGGGCTGACTCGGGTCAATCAGATTCGCCATCTGCATGGACGGAATCGGATGTGCATTGGGGCTGGATGGGCTCGGGCCTGACGAGGTCGGTCTCGGAGGCGGAGGATACTGCATGGGTGGATGAAATGGGTGTGGTGACCCACTTGAGCGATCCGGTGAACTAAATCCCACAGGTGACCTTGTTCGCTGCTGGCTTGCGCCAGGGCCCGGCGGGTAATAATTACTCACCGCCGACGGTGGGGGGCCCTGACCATAGCTAGGAGCTTGGAATGACGAGGATGGTGGCCCAGAAACCGGCGGAGGAGAATATGCATGCTGCGCATGTAAAAGATGGGACGAAGGGGAGGGAGGGTCGTTGCGCGCATAGCGAGTTTGATATTCGCCTGCTGAACTTCTCCTCTGCAGAGGGTGCGGCTGTGGTTGATTACCGGGCACCGGAGGGGGCAAGAGCGGGTGTGGCTCCTGACTCCTGTTTCTCTCTGATTCATAGGCCATTGGCTCCTCATAGCTTCCATAAGGTGGTTGTGCCGGAGGTGGAGGCGGTTGTCGACTAGGTCCAGCCCCAGGACTTGGGGGTCGAGGATATTGCTGGGGTGGACGGAATTCCATAGAAGGTTGCGCCGATGACGCAGGTGCCTGTGAAGGCATCGAACCATAGTTGCGGGGGAGGGGCTGGCCATGGGCTCCGTACAGGGGGACAGCCGGCCCTCCAGCAGCACTACGATTATGAGGATATGCTGCATGGGCGGGAACGAACGCTTGCGTTTGCGATGATACTGGGGTGAAAACACATTCCTGATTGAACCTCAAGCAATTGGCGCATCGTCCATCGGGAGAAGACTCGAATCCCGAGCATCGAATCTGCTAATGCTTCAGCTAGATATCACCCACTCCAAGGATCATGACTTACCTTACGCCGCCGACAGTACCTGCAAGCAATTGCTGTTCGCTGTCTAGGAGCTGGCTGCTGAAAATTGGGCGGTTGTTGGAAGCCAGGCAACTGATGGGGTGGAATGCGGTAGGGGTACATCTGCTCAGAGGCTGCATACATGTCGGGCTGCTCAATTGCAGGGCGTTCCTGCTGTATGGGAGGGAGATGGGAGAGATGGGAGGGTTGAGGAGGTTGAGGAGGGTGAGGGTGGTGGTGATGGTGCTGTGACTGATGAGGATGGGGAGGAAGTGGATGCTGAGTTTGGGACTGGTGAGGATGAGTCGGGTTCACCTTTTTTTTAATAAAAAAAAACATGTCAGCCATCACACACGAAATTAAGAGAGGCGGCAAAGGCCTACGTGATGATCAGAATAATGCGATTGTGATTCGGCTTGGGGTGGAGAATTGTTCCTGCCTGGGTGCTGCTCTTTGTCTTCTGTCGTTTTCTCCCACTCTTTTTGATGCGGGTGACGTCCGTTAGGCGGGGGGTTCCAGGACATTTGCGGGTACGAAAGAAGACGGGGCAGAGGCAGGGAGGAGGACGAGCTTTAAATGTTAAGAGATAGAAGGTTTCCGGGGCATGGTATGGACGTATGCAGAAGTGAGACTTGTCGAACCGAAAGGCTTCGAGAAGGGGCCAGGTGATCTCAAGTACGTATAGCACGGTGCGGGATGTATGGTAAATGTAAGGACCCGCTGTATCTCGCTGCCGGGAAAGGGGGTGGGGTGGGGTGAATGGTAAGGGAGTGCGAGGGTGCGAGGGAGGGAGAATACAGGAGGGCGGTAAGGCAAATAAGTTAGGGCAGAGAAACGAAATGAACGGAGGGGGTGTGTGGGTGGTGGATCTGATTGTCTAGAACCACAGCGCCGGGTCGAACACTGGAGGCTTTATCAGCTTTTTTTTTTTTTTTTTTTTTTCGAATGGGAGAGTGCGGGAAGGCGGCGGGCGGCGGGGCTGTCAAGGTGTGCAGCGGGTCGTAGATCGCAGGAGAAAGACAGAGGCTGGTTGCAGGTGGACGGATCAGCTCCGCCAGCCTCTGCGATGGGGATTCGAAATGATGGAATTGATGGCGGGAGATGAGGGATAATTGTTTAATTAAAGAAGAGGGAAAAAAACGGGCGAGCGAGTAACCCGCGGGGCGGTGGGGGGTGGGGTGCTCCTGATCGCTACTAGTTGGCTGAGAATCGAGAGCGAGGGAAGGGGTTTGTGGTTTTGTGCGGGTAGCGGAGAAAAGAAGGAGAGGGGAAGGGTGGAAGGGGGATTAATGCTCCCTGTGTGCCTGCTGGCGCGTTGTTGGCGTAGCCGCCTGTGTATCTAAGGCCTAATCCCCACCCCCAGAACGAACAAAACCGAAGTAATTCAATAATAAATGGTAGAATAGTAAGAAACTCTTCAGAAATACGAATCCCTCTCTCTCTCAAGTAATGAAATGGAAGATAGAATGATGATAGAGTGGGAGAAAAGGGGGGTAAATATCAAATGGCAACGTTGGACGAGAAGGAAAACCGGCCGTCTTGTTGGCACTCGATTCCAAAATGCCTACTTGGTACCAGTACGGCACTCGCAACCACGGGCTCCCACCACCACCATTCGAATTTGTCTGTTTTTATTTTTTTTTCCTCCCTACAAAAGAAGTCGAAAATAAAGCAAAGAGGGAGAAAGAACACCAGTCGATTCTTGTACGGCTATCGTTGCAGACTTTATCTTTGTGGTGTGCTCACTTAGCTCTACCATAGGGAAGTTGAGTGTTTTCTAGATGAGATATGACTTGGTCACAGCAGATGATGTTTGAAGGGACTTTTTGTCTGCTACTATATGCGCCTCTGTTGCGGCACCACACGCGAGGGGCGCGCGTCTGTGCTGACTTGTGGGTGCTTAGGCAACAGGAAATAGTGGTGACTGCCGGTCTGAAAACGCGTTGAGAGAGGAGAAAAAAAGAAAAAGACGGAAAGACGGAAAGAAAGCAAGAAAAAAAAGTGAAGCGGCCGGCGGCCAGCAAAGAACAGACCGGAGATGTCTTGGGCTCCTGGGCAGCGAGAGTCAAGAACTGCGAGAGACAACAGTCGGCAATACGCCAATGGAGTCAGTCAATCTCCCTAATGTTACCGGGAACAGCCTTCCAGCCAGTTGGTCAGGGCTTTTGTTTGTGTTACACCACACACCCCCGCCGATGCTCTCGAGTCCGTGTTCGGTCAGCCCTGGAGCTACGGGCGGCTACAATTCAAAGGAACTGCTGTGTTCCTTGGTGGTGCTAGCAGCGAGCAAGGGTAACTGATCTCCGAGTGTTAGACGTATTCGAATGGAAGGGGGAAAAAGAGAACGCTGGGTGGCAACAATGAGAGCACCAGAGAAAAACCAAAGAAGAAGAGTGTACTCGTAAATATGGTAGGTATGATCAACCAGAGGTGGGCAGAAAATATATGCACTAAGGGTCGAATGGAGTTCCCAGCAACCGCGTACGTAGCTGTCTTGCTGGCGGGTATGTAAACTGAGCTATTCACTCAGTTATTGGTCAACCAACGATCCGATCGAGGCAACAAGACACAAATGCAAAGCGGGGAACCACGCGAGAGCCAAAGCTGGTGGGAGGGTGGAAAACAAGTAAAGGAAGCTCCACGCAACCACCGGAGGGAGAGAACACGGCGGAGGCAGGGAAGCAGAGAGCGAATCGAGCAACCAGGGCAGAGTACGGGAGGGAGGAGCTGGACAGACAAGGTATCGGTTCTGTACCATCACACACGATCAACGACGGGCCCGTAGCGGAGCGGGTACGAGCTCTTGGGCTCGGACATTGTGTCCTATGTGGTAGGGTGCAAGAATATCACAATTCGGAATATAGTCTGGTGCTGGACACTGCAAATCGCCTTGTGTTGATTCACGTTGGCGTATTAAACAGCCAATACCCCTCTCTTTTAGGTTTGGTTGCTCGAGTAGTTATATGGAGCAAAGATCAACGGATCCGTTCCCCCATTAGGTGAAGTGGCACTAAGCTATTACTGGATACAGCTAGCTTTGGCCGTGTTAATTTGGCAGCCCTTGCACAAAAATAATAAAACTTCGAACCACCCCGGCATCATGTCAAGCGGAATTTCCTTTAAACCCTTCTGCAATTCCCCAGACAATTGTAAAGTAAACACTTTAACAGAAGCTTTCAAGCTTAAGGGTTGTGGCTGTTGAGCCAGGAGTTTGAAGTTGACGACATTTGGGGTGGGTTAGTTGTGGAGATGATTCCCATTGCCCGGCACCATACATGCATGCTGTATTGGAGCATTCATTAAATTGGAGCATTCATTAAGACAGACTTATAAGTTACCAGTACAGCCATACAATAAGAGTGAGGAAATAAGCCAGCAAATAGAAAGAGCCCAATTAAGGGATCAAGAGGTCAGAGAAGAGGGCGGCAACGCTGATATGTCCCGCCTCTCTGAATCAAATACAAACCTCTTTCTATATGATAGGAAACATTCAATTGAGGAACTGGATTTTGTGGATCACACATTTTTCTATTCTTTAATATCGGCAACCTGCAAATTGATATCCAGCGTTTTGACTACCGTAGCGTAGAACGGATAAGGGTGATGGACGGCCATATTCGAGTAGAGAGCAGGTCTCAGTGGAAATTCTGGACAACATATTCCTCAAAGCCTAGACCCAGGAGCTGTTAAAAAAGAGGCTATTCTGGCAAGTTCGACCTTGACAACAATGAATGGATTGGTTGGATTGCTGGGTCTCTCAGCAGGTGAGGTGTTGAGTAATATTTGCTTGTTCCCTAGCTCCCTTTCTTTCTCTCTACCGTGTGGGGCTATACATATCTCTCCACCGTGCTCGAATGCCTCCATGCGAGCCTCACTTTCCTGATACCCCACCACTCGAGCCAAACCGCAAAGGTCCACGGCAGTGAACGTGCACAGACAAATTATCTCACTTCACGCAACTAGGTTCGCTAGGTTTCATAGAGTCCCCTACTAGGGATATACTATAACTACCGTACCGTACCGCTCCTACTTCGCTCGCTGAGCAATGCCCCGAGCACGTCGTGGTGATGATGTGAGTTGTCTGTTGCAGCACAGGTGGAATGTACGAGTTGTGTACGGTACGGTACAGTACGCATACGGCAGGCAGGTATTTTGTAGCTAGTCTCTGGCTATACGCATGATCGAACCAATAACGGACATCAGCATTCCTGGCCTCGCCTGCGACCTTCTATTGTATATACAACGATCTTGCACTTCGGGAGCGTGATGGCCAAAAACTAAGTACGTGACGGGAGATTCACATGACTAGTGACATCAATAAGGGCAGCAAAATGTTGGTGATGGCTCCTAACCTCGTGTCCGACTATATTGACTCCCACAAAAACCCCTGTTTTCATTAACTTATTTGGCCAAACCCCCATCAACCACCTCATCGTGGAAGACGGCGACTATCTCCATACTTTGGGTTCTACGGTACTGAGCAGGGCATGAGCGCATGGTCAGCACGTTTGCCCTTTTTTTCTTTTCTTTTTTCATCTTCTTCTCCTCTTCCGATTCTCACTGCTTACCACCTTATCAGACACAGGCAGCATTGAAACCTTGGTCCGATTTCCTCTTGTTGCCGATGCCAAATATTTGCATCGTTTTGGTCCAATGACATTTGAAAGACCAGGACCACTTATTAAAGCTCGAATAGATGAAATTGCGTCGTGCTGGGATAAACACAGTATCGTCATACCGAGCCCAACACCAGGGTTGGTGAATATTCTACCAATTTGTACTATGCCGCATCCCCGCGTTCCAATCTCGTTGCCAGACGGGACTCACTGGACAATCTTCCGCAAACGAGCTGCCCGCAGCAACGGAATAAGAGGGGATCATACCGGTAATTCACAAACACTCTTATACCGGTATCTGAACAGACTGGGCCGGAAAGACTCCATTCTGGGGCGGTGTGTCGACAGGAAGTCTGGCAGTTGTCTTCTCCCATACCGCAAAGCATGTTACATCTTTTCTAGGTCCCGTGGGTTAAGACGGGAAAATGTGTGCTGTCCTGTATCACACCCGAATGTTTCAGTTGTGCGACAAACAGTTCTCCCATCCCAACCATGTTTGAGGGCGGGGATGAGGCTGTTTACAGCCTTAACCCTACAATAAGCGAGCCAAGTCACCGCGGGGACCTCTCTTTGGTTGCCGCAATTTTCTCGAGCGCGGATTCGGTCAATTTTGAAACATTCGGGTCATCAAACATGGAAGCCGGATTTTTTTACATTTTTTTCAATGGGTGCTTGGATGCTGGTTCCACCCTTCCGTTCGCAGCTTGTGTCACAGCACTTCCCCATGAGCTCAGCTGCCGGAGCAAGGTGGCGGCCCGCCCCGAACCACCGCAGCCAAATTGTGCTTCCGGCAATTAGTCTTACCCATGAATATCGTGTCACTTCTCCACTCCCTTTTATTTTCCCCTCAGCAAACCTATACTGAGTCAGCAGGACAACTGCTGCGCCAGGCTTTTGAAGAACCTAGCTTTCTCAATGCCAACCTTGCAACCCCTCTGTATTTTATGCTCAGTGAAGACTGCAGCCCGTAATGAACTGACGTTTGTGAACACGGCTGATATTGTGTGCCACCAAAACCCTGGGGCTCTGGCCGGTTTTTTGCCCAAGCAGCTGTGTTCGCAAACGTCAGTCCATCACGGGTACCAAGCCTCGTCACCCTCGACCTACCCGGATATTTCCCCTCAGATACAGTACCGGTATGCATGTGTGTCACTCATCTCTTCACATCGTATTGGATATGGGGATCGACCGGCGGTAGTGGTGTTGCCGACGCCGGCACTGGCCTCCTAGAAATGCTCGTCGACAAATATCGGCACAGAGTACTACGCTTACATACATACCAGACTGATCACGCAATACAAATAAAAAGAAAGAGGAAGTAAAGCGGCCCCCGATCGACGGGAGGGGATACCGCAAACCCGACTCTAGGTGTTCATACGAAATGTTTTAACAGAGAGCCCCTAGTTAAGTTGTGTTTGGTTCAAACACGTACAGAATATTGCGTAGGGGGAAGAAGAAAGGTGAAAGAAAAACAGACGGTTTGAAAGATGGGACGAAATGTAATCGTAGGTCCAGCCGCCATAGAGTCTGTGCGGCTTATGCGAGGGGGGCAGGTGCAGTCCCGTATTGACAGAAATGAGGAGTTGGACCCTGCGACCGGCAGTATCCGATAACAACCTTGTCCGGTAGCCGCAATCGATAACCACTTCCCTTGGTTCTCATCGCTCTCCACTCCACTACTAGTATCATCTTCCCCGCTTGAGGATTCCGTGTTTATGTCAGGCATAACAACACAATTGAGATAGCTGATCTACAACAGGGGTACAGTTGTCATTTAGCCTGTCTTACTGAGAAGCAGAGAAAGAAGTGAAAGAAAAAAAGTAAAGAAATCTTCGATCACGAATCGCAAGGAAGAAGCCCTCTCCACTGATCAGTAGAAATGGGAAGGCGAGTGCGAAAAACGAATAATAAAGCTGGAAGCTGAAGTAGCTTTCAAGGCAGACGGACTTGTAAGGGGCTCCTTTTTGCTAAATATATTCTCAATTCTCTCGGGCGCATCATCTGTGATCGCTTCCTCATCAGCAAGTTGTTTCCCAACTCTGAAACTACAGAGCCTCAGGAGCTCAATATTTGCATGGCTCTCGGGGAGATTCTGGTAGGAAGTGTCGTTCTCTCACGATCAATGCCAGCAGTGTGCTTGTCATCAAGCGGAATATTTGAAAGAAAAAACAACTCTGGCGGGTAACAGGTCTCATGGGGCATCATTGGCGCACCTGAGCACAGTAATATGAAGTGAGGAGATATAAACATCCCTACGATGTGGGTAGGAGATCTAATCTCACCAAAGGAATTGGTAGCGAAAAAACCATTGGTGCAAATGTGGGACGAATGTAAGGGAGCAACGGCAAGAGTAGGATGTGGAGGCAGAAGAAGCAGAGGACGACTTCTGCCAAAGGCTAAACGATCGATTGGCCTTGCGGGGAAAAGGAGACTTGGTGTTCGGACCCATCAACACAGCGAGAGATTCCAGACAAGCAAACCAAAACCGTATCGGGTGAATCAATAAATTCAACCCCATAGATCACCTCTATGATACATGGTGGCTGCTTTGCAGCTTCAAAAACCCTATGGGAGAAAGAAGATAAGGGCTGACCCCGTGCTGGAGAAGCGGGAGAGGCCAGCCAGGACATACAAACAAAAAAAATCGACCGAACAGAAGCCACGATGGAACTGCAGATAATACAAGAACTGGCGCTCGGAGCAGTTCTTGCAGCATCCTTCTTGTTTTCTTCTGCAAATACTTCCCCTGCTATACCCTCGTCCCCACAACGTCTGTTCCCCAAAGCTCCTCACAGAACTCAGCTCCCGCAGGAACACGTTTGAGACCCTCTAGTCTCTCACCAATGCTTCCCCAGATAGGCTCAGCGGTTGGGCTCCTGGCTTCTAAGAGCTACCTCTTGCCCGCCATCGCGTTGTCCACGTTAGCCTTTTAGTGTTCAGTTCTGCGTGTCCAATCGGCTTCTAAAAAAGCTATAAACATGCGACGGAGTGAACGGGGCATATCGAATTATTATACACATGATTTCGAGGGGCCGCTACAAGATTTAAGCATCGGTGTAAAGTCTAGTACACCACGGGGGCAGAGCCGTTCCCTCCGGGTAGCTCACCTAGAAGTGTTGGCTCGCAAGGTTTGGGGGAGGAGAATGGATTTGACAACAAGGCATCCGCAAACCTAAAAAAAAGGTCACGATGGCTTAGAGAAGATAGTTTCTCCAAAAATCGCTCAACAAAAAAACAAATGGCAAGAGCGGTCGATCACCTACCCTCAAAGACTGACCTGGTAGTACAGAAATGTAATAACACGCATAAAGTCCATTTATTCTCACAAAACCTGGAAATGTCAGTCAGAATGGATTTTTTCTCATCACGGTTTCGTATTAATATGGTAGCTCTTCATCTATTGGACAGACAGGTTCTCGTAAAGAAACTGGCAGGCCACGTTGAGAGGGGACAACGTTAACAGCGGAGGGGGCGCGGTAAGTCACCATGCAGCGGGAGGGGACGCCTGTGTTATCAGCAAATCAAGTTTTCATGAGAGACAAGAGCTCGTGGGCTCTATCCACATCACAAACAAGCCAACAAACCCCCTGGCTTTCTTAAGCGTTCAGGTAATGAATCTTACCACCCGAGGTGCCCGATCATTGCTGAACCTACTATATCTGTATATCCTGAGAGCTTGGCCAACCCATCTACGAGCTAGATTAGCTTCAGATGAACTTTTTTCAAGCACTTAACTGGAGCATCAGGCAGTCTCCAGACATCTATAACGGAGCTTTCGTCAAGAGAAACAGTCTTAACGGCCAGCTCTAATACCTAAGCATTTTAACAGCTAATCACCTACCATGAAACGTCAAGGAACGAAGAAAGGCAACATATAAATATGTATCCGTTGTCCTCTCACATGCGAATTACGTCTTGTATCGATACAGGGTACGAACCGCGAGCATGGATATGAATTTGGAGGTAGACAATTTATCAAATGACTCCATGAAAACAAACTCACCAGATGTTTCACAGGTAATTCGGGCATCGTGTTGCCAGCGTTTCCGATAACCCCTTTCCTCATCATTTCCACAAAAGACCCGATGTTTGCCTTCAGAGCATGATATACACTGAAACTTATTTACAATTGATCTAGGGAGCGAAGGTTGATATCTCCCATCCACCTACACCTGGTTCACATGGGCTGATAGAGTACGAGAAATCATACCAACCTGACGTTACCGGCAAGACGGTAATTATCTTGAAGGCCACTAAACCAAGGATGTTATTGTCTCCCTTGAGGGGTAGAACAAAGCTAAATGCGTTAATAATAATGCCCGATAAATATATATCATTCTCAAGTCGAGATGGAAGTAATCCAGGAAGTAATCTAGGGATATGATACTTGAGTTGGAGGGTGGATGTAAAAACCTTTCAGAAATGCTAACGCTGAAGGATGAATTTCTTACCAACAAAACCTATGTACCTGGGGCTAGGGAGTTTGTGCGGTATGGATATTTCTCGTGATTCCTTTTGCTCTATTTTCGAAGGGTAGTTAATAATAGAGATTCTGTTGGGGCTATTTTTCCTCTTTGTGCTTCCTTTCTGCCGTAGACGCTTCTTCCCTGTATTAAAGTTGCTCAGATTCTTCCTCTAAAAAAAACATCTTAAGAGCCGTCTCCAATGTTCTCATTATCTGATGGATATTCAAATTGAGGACTATTAGTTGTGGAAGCCTTAGCTTGAACGTCTAAGCATGATAGCTTGATCCGCCAATTGATTGGGTAGGGAAGTTTCTTCAGACGCTACCCCTCACGGCATAGTGCACTGTGCCAGCAGAGTAGAAGAAATACTGTACTCGAGTACCGTAAAAGCTCTTGGAATTCACCATCAGATTTTCAGCCCCTCAGCCCATGATAATCTCAGCTTAGTAGGTTAGGAGAATTGCGAACACCGGTTAATAAGATCCAACACACCCAGTGGGTTGATCTTATATCATACCGCGTCAGGAAAATGTTAACCCTTCTTGGGGGCTTTTGGTTCCGAATCTGGAGATGGGGCAGGCGGAGATAGTGACACTGAAGGTTCTTGGGTGTGTTATGCATGGGGAGCAGCGTGCCTACGGTACGGTAGTCGAGGTGAAGTCAGTCCGAATGGGTTGCTAGGGTCCGGAATATTGTTGTTTTATCTTATCAGATCTGGGGACTAACTGATTTGAAGGATTAAACGCCTCACTCCACAGAAACCGCATCCACTCATTTCAACAAACAACAAAGGGAAAATGGCTCAACAACTACACGCACGCTTTGCAGCTCACAAAGCACAGATCCTAACCGAAATTTCGTCCCCGGGGCCGGACGCATCACCCAAAGGATCTATTGACATTCGCATCCTCCCCCTGATTAATCGGCTAAACGAGCACTGTAAAATCGTTACTACGAGTAGCTGCAGTGGGAGAATCAGTGTGTTCCTGGAGGGCTCGAAAAAGGTACCGGTAGCTGGGAAGAATCTCAAAGTGGTCGGAGAAGCTCCTGGACCGAACGAGAAAGTTGGATCCCCCCCGGGTAGTGCAGGGATGGGAGGAAAAGGTGGGGGAAAGTGGTTGTTTGTTTCACATGACCCTGTGGACTGCACCAATATGACTCCAAGAGAAGTGAGCCAAACGCTGCTCGGGGGGCATACTCTCGGTTTACATTCTTCGAACAATCAAGTTCTTACCGAGTCAGTGCCTTCTGGAGCGGGAATTGATGTCTCAAGTTCAACTCGGCTAGTCCACATGAAGTTCGAGCCTATGGTATGACACACCCTCGGATTCCCAGAAACCAACCTTGTGCTGACCTGCGAGATAAGATACTTCATATACAGAGCCTCGACCTCCAGACAGCACATATTATCCTCACGGCGGCCTTATCGGCCGGTTTTCGTGAATCTGGGATCATGAATCCAGGACTCACTGACCATTCGTTTCCCATGATCGCCGTACGCTGTAATGGACTTGTAATGGACTCGATAATCGGCGTTGTGAATGCATCCCATCCCGGTATCAATATGATAGTTGATGAAACCTATTTGAAAACAATAATGCTTGTTTCTTCCTTAAGGTTTGAAGATAATAAGAGGAGGATTGATGTATTCAGTGGCAAAATAGAGCAGGTCCTATTTAATCAAGGGCCAACTCCAACGAAGGAGAGCAAGGGGGAGCGGAAGATACGAAAACGAGAGGAAGGGTTGAGGAGACAGGAGATTTTGAGAGCCGCTTAGACACAGAGTGAAAGCCGGCTTTAGGCACTTGGCGCAGAGCCGTGCACAATAATAGAGACAGATCCAAGCGTAGTGCTGAAGAAACGGGAGCCGAGAGGAATCTGGTTTTGTTTTATTAAGGAGGCTCCTGTTTAATGCTATCTGAACCCTCACGTGTTCATGTTCATGATCCTGTTCTGTGCGAGAGGCAATTGCAACCTAAGAAAGTCGATAGACATAGGCAGTAGAAAATTGAATTAGGCGCAAGAATAAGATTGCACAACAGGTGTAGGTAGCTTGGCGCCCAAGTGACAGGGGAATGGGTAGACCACCATAACATCATATTGCACTCAAATTTATTCCCTGCTTAAACTTGGATTTTGAACTACGGTAGATCATGCGGCTATTTCACTATTCCAGTCATTTTAGAATGAATGCTAATCTGCTGCCGAATACCAAATATTACAACTACTATCATAAGGGATTATAAAAATAGTGATGGGTATGCAAAGAGGGACAGGGTGCAGACACAATGGATTGTCAAGCATTTTCTGATATATTTTTACTAATATAGTTCATGCTTGACTTGCAGATCCCAGAATCTACGTTTAAGAAAGCAACGCATTTGTCATTGACATGACAATACTATTCGCCGGCAAAGAAAATTTCCTCCTATGGCCGATCACTATGATAGAAAGCATCTAAATAGCCAAAGTCGTGTTGTCACTAACTTATTGCTCTGCCGTAATCAAATTTCTCTGTGTCTGAAAAGCACCATTTTACACTTCTCCTGAGCCTTGCAACTTACCTGAGTACTCAAGACTTTTATATTAACTCAAAATAGCCTGTTTTCTTACTGCCTAAGTCTCCTTGCGCAAACCCTCTACTATGGTGGCTGTTGCTATGTCTGTTATGTCGGTGGTGAAGCAGGGTAAGATGGGCTTGATGGATATTTTCTCCGCCCTCGTATCGCGACCAAGGCTCCTGTTAAGATAGGTAATCGGCAAAGCCAATTTGTCATTTCATCGTATCAGTTTTTAAAAACGAGAGAATGCTTGTGCGTATCCAAGAATGGCTCTCCCTTTTTAAAAATAGATAAATCCGCTGCTTATTCGTTCTAAACACAGGAAAATTCATAGCGAGCACCTAAGGTAGCGTATGGCTTATCCAAGAATTGGCAGCGACCCTTAGAAAATATACTAATACGTCTGTGCTGGACCCAGATCAGGAGCTGCCTGGAGTCAGGGAAATGTACTCGAACGCACAAGATAAATGACGAGATCATTTCCTACCTGGTTGATCTCCTAATTTGGTAAAGAGATGCACCAAGATTAAGGGCTTCATGGGAGTAATGTTGACCAGATGGAACGAAAACTAGCACGGACTACAAGAGCTTCTGGATCAAAGGTATATTACCAAATTACTGAAAAGATTTATTAGTATCAGAATACGAACTAAATTACATAATAATATTTACATTGAGAAAAGAGTCTTCTGAGAGATACAAAAATAGAAGCAGGACACTGAAATCCAAATTTCGGAGTACCCTTGTCAGAGCAATTTGTGCACTGCAAAACTTGACCAACATTGTATCTGGGAAGCTTAAAGCTGGATTCGCACTCCGTTCTCTGGATACTATTCCCGCCCTTCCCCTAGTACTAATTCGGGGGGGGGGTTATACGTTTCTATAAGGAAGTCCTTAAAGAGTATTCCTAACCTAACTTCATGCACCGGGGAGGGCATTGGCGGGAACTTCTACCTGTGATGCAAGTGGCCCTGTACTTCGGTTTTAAGGGGCTGGTTTTTCCCTAGAAAAGCAAGCCTTCCAGCAGCTTACTTGGGTTTACTAGCATATCCTTACTATTAAATGCAGTGGGAACGTTTGACGTATACCGGTAGATCAACCTATCACTACTTTGGCTACCGGGGAGAATTCCGAGACTCTTTGCCATTGCATACTCTCACAGCTTAGTACCTAAATCCATAGCTTCTGCTTGGCTGATTTACCGGTATGTTTAATTAGGTTCAGCAGCCGATGCAGTTCCCGCTCTGTCGTTGTCTACTGGTACGCCTGAATGAAGCTCGGGTACTTGGAAAGGTAACCTATGGGCCATCTTCCTCTTTCCCGTCCGGGATACAAGTCCTGAACAAGTGCCTGAGCGCAAGGATCAAGAATTTGTATGGCATACTGTCTGTGCACATCCGAGTCACACTAAGCTCAGACTCAAATGTCGGGGTGCTCGTAGTGTCGGAGCGTTTTTTGGAAAGAGCTACGATTGTATACCGCCCGGATCCAGGTGAAGGGCCAAATTTTGGCGGTATGCAGCAGCAGTCCCTTTTGAAAACGCTTCGACATTCCGAGTACTCGTATCATACTTCATGAGGGAGACGGGCACACATCTGCCGCGGGCCGGGCCGTTCCGGAATCCACGTGGAAGATCTCCCGTGGTCGGTGGTTGCGCACCGGCCTCCATTTTGGACTTCCCGACCCTTCCATCCCCTCGCTCCTTCCCCTGTGCGACACAATCCCAATGCCGGTAGGTCGTCTTGGGCGAAAAAAAAGGTAGTTGCGCTGGCCGGTCGATAGCAGCCCCAACCCAACCGACGTTGCACAGTTGGGTCAATCGAGATTCGGCAAAGTTTTTATTGCCATTCACGCTGTAGCCGCGGGCAAAAAGGAAAGAAAAACAAAAAACCATTGTTTCATACGTCACAAGTCACAGCTTAGAAAACCCTTGAAATCCGATATTACACACCAATCACAGCCTGGCCGCAATATAGAAAGCGTTACTTGTGACTCGTCACACTTAATGGGCACATGGTCAATGACTTATCTGTGCTGACCAGGTTACCTCTCACAGCCTGCAGGAAGCTTCTTCACACCAAGTTGGTCCTTCCTCCCTGCTCCGAAGTGTTGCTTTCGCGCCGCGTCACTACATGGGAGAAGAAGATGTTGACCAACAGATATGTGAATGGAGACTACCGGTGGTCTCTCCTCCGCAACGGGTAATCCAATAAGCAGCTGAAATTAAAACAAGAACCAGATGCAAATACGTCAGATTGATAATGTCACCTGATTAAATTACTTCCAGAAACTCTCAGCTGACACCACCGCCGTATTTACTCATCATCAGGAATGGCGGTAGCTACCGGGGCGGCCCGGTGCCGATCCCTCTGGTGGGGATTGGTTTGCTGGCCGATGAAAAGCCACTCATTTTGAATAGGAACGTATGAATTCAACCCCCCTGATGCAAGAATGAGACAACTAATTGCCGGGAATTTGGTGCCGACCGGCTAGCGAACCAGAAATTGAAATAAATTGGCTCCATATTGGAGCTCCCGGCCTCGATAGGTTTTGTGCGTTGTAGGTGCGATGATCCGGCAACCGGCGTTCGCACATACGATTGGGTTTCACAAATGTACAGTGATCACAGGAAAATTCTGCTCTTGCGGCAAATCATGCTTGTTTTCTTGTGCTGGTTCTGGAGACTCTACTCGGTCCTTCGCACGCCTTGTGATGAAGTGCAGGAAGCGCAGCCCCATACCTGCAGGCCACGATGGGCAAGTGAGCACTCACTGCTAATTAGATTGTGATGGGTAATGTAGGACCAACCTCCGTTCGGGGGGGGGGGGGGGCGGAAGAGAAATTTAATACAG
>Ga0307509_10000673_pt1 | contig 58219 bp, 56 predicted proteins | sample 10_EM_MG_FD_202245 | JGI IMG/M metagenome (GOLD analysis project Ga0307509, IMG submission 202245) | Populus trichocarpa ectomycorrhiza microbial communities from riparian zone in the Pacific Northwest, United States - 10_EM | ecosystem: Host-associated > Plants > Roots > Unclassified | place...
GGTTGACCTTTCATGAAATACCTAGCTGGCGCAGTGGTTAACACTCCTGTCGCAATAGCGGGAGCCCAGGAGTTCGATCCATGCTGACAATCAGTTATTATTGAACGATCCGTCATGTAGGGCAGGAGAATTAAAAAATCCTGCCCTATGGGAACTGGGAGATTGAAGAACTTGGCCCTCATCAATAGGGCTGTGGGGTTTAACAATCCTGCTACGAGGAGGTAGAATCCGACTCTAGACCTTAAAGGTTGGCGATCGGCGGGTAGCAGAAGCGAATGGGAGGGGGGTTGGCAAAGAAAGAAATGTGAAAAAATAAAAAAATAAAAAGATAAAAAGATATAATATAAAAGTAAGAATAGAATAGAATTATTTTTTTTACCTTGGGAAGGCAGCTGTTGCCCCTCTCCCTATTTATTGCCTTGTATACATAGCTTTTTTTCTTAGTAAAGCGAGGTAGTACTAGTATTATGTACAGTATATATGTCTATAATATCTAACTTGCGTCCACACCCATGAAGTGATCATCTAACCCACTTATGATACAACACGGCTGTAGCTTAGGTCACGCAATAGTACGAATAGATATAGTCAATAGCTGGCGGCGTGGAATAACTTAACTAAATGGGCATGAGAAACAAAGCGCAGATCAAAAGAGTATGTATGGGGGGAAGGGGGTATGATGTACTATGGATATATACAAAATTAGTTAAGCCCAAATAATACGACAACAAGAAATGCGAAAGGCGATAGAGTGACTTAAAAGCACCAATGGGATAGCGAGGCATTCCAAGTGAATGACCCAAAGGTTTAGCATTCGTGATAACCTGCTAATCCGCATATAAAGAAAGGTCCGTGGCGGGCTTAGTATTTGTGCAGCCAAGCCAGCCCTCCCTGCTGGGAGGGTACCGTATGTCTAGTGGATGGACGGAGAGGAGCAGGGGTTTATCCTTGGATTGGATATCAAAATCTGTGGGCTCTCCTGGGAGGAGGTTCAGATAGCCCGGGCTGCTCGGGGGAGCTCGGTTAATTTGGGGCTTGCTAGATATATGGGAATCAAATCCGTCTATTCCTGCGGCAACTCCGCAGCTCCCGCATGCCTATTACGGACAGCCCATTGGAACGATGCTCAGGCGTAATTGGTGTCAGCTGTGTCGTGACTAACATCGTTCCCTTCCAACAGCATACTCATGACCCACTTATGTCCTCTCCTAGCAGCCCACCAGAGCGGTGTCCGGCCCTTCTTATCGGTTTTGTCGGGATAGACGTCGTCCCGCTCTAGTAGCATCCTCACCACTCCCTCGTGCCCACCCTCGGCAGCCCACGAGAGCGGCGTTTGGCCATATCGAATGTCAGCTGTGTTGGGGTCCACGTCGTCCCGTTCCAGTAGAAGCCTCACGACCCCCTCACACCCGTTTTCGGCAGCCCACGAGAGTGGTGTTCGGCCATACTGGGCATCGACTTTTTCCGGATTGACGCTGTCCCGTTCTAGTAGCATTCTCACCACTCCCTCATGCCCACTTCCGGCAGCCCGCGAGAGCGGCGTTCGGCCCTTCTTATCCGCTTTGTCGGGATTCACCTCGCCCTGTTCCAGTAGAACCCTCATGACCCCTTCATGCCCGCTTCCAGCAGCCTGCGAAAGCGGTGTCCGGCCCTTCTTATCCGCTTTGTTGGGATTAACGTCGCCCCGCCCTAGAAATATCCTCACGACTCCCTCATGCCCACTTTTAGCAGCCCACGAGAGTGGTGTTCGGCAATATTGGGTATCAGCTGTGTCGGGATTAACGTCGCTCTGTTCCAGCAGTATCCTCAGAACCTCAACATTCCCTCTTCTAGCAGCCCAGGCGATTGCTGTGTTACCACGAAAATCAGTCGCCTGTACATCACATTTACTCATCTCCAATAAAGCAGCTGCTATTTCCACGCACCCGAAGTATGCAGCACCGTGAAGCCCTGTGAATCCCACGGAGGTGTCATCCTGACCAAAAGGCTGGCCCAAGGCTCTCATCTCACAAAAAAACAGCACCTTGGAGGATATGTGCTTATTGTATCCATCGAGTAGTTTCAATGCAAGCGCTTTCACACTTTCAGTTGTTTCCCATCTAGCGTGTGTACCCCAGTAACAAGAAACATATTCGACAAAAGCCAAGCTTTGCGGGACAGAGCGGAGAGCAGGCGAGATGGCCCTGACCTGAGTAGAGTTGAGGTAGGTCAAACAGGTCTCGGCAATCGTCGAGTGGGGGTTAAGAAACAGGTTCTGGTCACGGGAGAGGCAATCTTGCACGGTGTAGTGAACAAGGTGGACGGTAGACGAGGACTCGTCAACCGTGACAAGCCCGAGGGAGCATTCTAGCAGTCTTTCTATTTCAGGGATATTCCGAATATTCAGATCGCCAGATCCTTCCTCGACCCCTAGGGCGTGGCGTAACTCGTCGACCCGCAGCGGCCGCTCCGAATGCGATAACCACATCAAAACCTGCATGCCGAGCTTTGATCTACTTCTAGGCTGCGCTTGCACTCGTGATAAAGTTTCCGCATAAGCATCGCCCAAAGAATCCCCCTTGGTTATCTCGTCAAGAGTTTTTCTTCTCCCACGGAGAGTAGGCACGCTCAGGACTGCATCAATGGTAAGAGAAACAAGAAGGAAACTAGACACCATTATTAGTGAATACAACTCACTTGTATTGGGAATATGCTTGATATTCTTGCTCACACTTCTGAGATCTTCTCCGGAATCACTCTCATAATATCTGCCCGCAATTCGTTGTCCATCATATCAGGATCAATATCTTCGTCCAGCCTCATCTCCAGATAGCTCTTAATATCATCCTGGGTAGGAGTAAGATGTATCCTAACCACCTCGCTAAAACATTTTATAATATCTTCCCCAACATGGGGCCTCCCGGTAAGAAATAGTCGTGTGTTTGCTGACACCTGAACGATTTCTTGCAGTGACTCGAGGAGCTCTCGTCGACACTGCTGAGTGGATTCGTCTAAAGCGTCAATGCATATAAATACCCGAGGTAGCGACGCAACAGCTTTCTTCACAATTTCTACCAGATCAGGAAGCAGGAGACCTCGGCCGCTAAACTCCTCCTTGGCCTTCTGAAAAGCCTCCCGTACATGCTCCGGGATTCCCCCTCGACTGAAAAGGTGCTTGAGGATAGCGCCCAACATACTTGTGGCGGACTGTTCCTTCTGGGCAAGGAAATCGCAGTAGAGCCATACGACAGCAACGTCTTTTCCTTCAGCCTGATCGCACAGGCTATCAATCACCAGGGAGCTATTGTTTGCTGATTGTCAATGACACCTGCATTCTCTTTCTCCCAAGAGAAAGTTTTCCTACCTCAGGTAGGTTTTCCCCACTCCCGGATTTCCGTAGCAGAACAACACTGGCTCAACACAACCATCTTCTGCGCCACTCCATTTTCCGAACTCGTTGGTTTCTAGTACCCAGTTTCCTATGCCATCAAGTCGGTCGGTTCGCACACCTTGGTGTCTTTGCTGTGGTTCAAGTGGTGATAACCACTGTAGAACTTGGCGTCCTTCGGCGTCTATTTCTGTGGGGAAGTTGACGATATTGAACGAGTTATTATTGAACGAACCGACATTGCCGGTGAACTGCGGGTGCTCTGACGACATCTGTGCTATAGTCTATTATTTGAATTCCTTTTTTTTGAGAGAGAAAGAGCGGGATCGTGTGCGAGAAGCATCTGCCTTCACTCGGAGTTCTAGGGAATCTCTTGGGGTTGAAGAGGGGGTGGCACCGCAACTTATAAGGCTCTGGCGTTGCACAAGCGTGCTTTGATCCAACCATTATGCGGATAACTAGTTCCAAGACAGCCCCTGAAGTTCGAAGGATGCTCGTTTACTAATCAATTTTTCTCGAAGGTCAGCTCTTAATCTCAGAGCGAAAAGAATATTAGTCTAACTGGCATCAAATGTTTGAGTTAAAAAATGCCGTCTGCTGGCGTTGCACTAAGCATTCAGAATCTACAGCACTGTTGAGTACAGTATCTGTTGCTTGTAATACTTACACCCTAGTACAGTAACATGTCTACCGTATAACCCAAAGCCTCTCTCTACCTTGCTAAAGGACGGGCAGATTGGGCTTATATGGCCTGGCTGGTAGTAGACTACTGACTGATTTCAGAACCTGTTTTTGTGATCACATCAGTTCGAATTAGCCATCAGTCTAACAGAGTCTCAGCGATGTTCTTATTCCAAGGTACCTACCTGTATGGAGAACAGGAGGGAAAAATGAAGCTCCTATTGTTCTCTTTACCGTCTATTTTTTTTTGAAAAATAAGTCACAATAATATGATCCTTGTTATATCCCCACCTATCATAATGAATTCACATCGCTATTATGGATTACTCTCTATGATGTCTTTATAATACGGGATCTTTCATAATGATATCTGACAGGAGGACGTGGCCACAGCGAATGTGAACTTTATACTTCTTTGTCATTGATACATAAGTAGAATGCATCATCAGGGGCCTGAGGGTTATACCCAAGGCTTCCGTTAAAGAACTAAAATTATGGGGAATCACTTCTGGGACATACGGACAAATATCCTACCTCGTCTGAAATAATACGCCACTCTATCCCAAAATGAAATGTTCCACGTGCAAAGAAACCCAATTCTTGGAGCATGACGGGATCTTACCACTGCTGAGATTATGATACAGCCTCCAAACCCACGCGCCGCCTGGCTTCATCACATGACTTCGCACTCGTACTATGATACAAGATACCCAAACGTGTAGGTTTGGATTTCTGGTGACTTGTGGCAAACTACTATACTTTATGTTAAGTACCCCCCGTTAATTAGCAGACAAAGTCCCACGGGACTTAATGGCTAAGGAACACTCGACCGTCCGAACAAAGAGGAGTTCCGCCTCTCTAACACCCCTCCATCTTCATGCGCCCCGGGGCATACAGATACCAAAAATCCCCATTCCCCACCAAATATAACCCGACCCCTAGGAGCAATCACAACCCATCACTCGCCCCAACTACCACTTCAACAGCATGATTCAGCGCTAAAAAGGCAGTTCCCGGCAAGGAGCGAGCACAAAAAGTTACATTATATTACTTTATGGAATCAGCCAATAGCCTCCTCACGTTTTGCCTAGCACAATTGAATGCACCAAGGGAACCTAAGACAAAGCGCAGACTCCGAAGCGAACCCCACAGACATCGCACAATCTCTATTGATTGACAAAAAAGTCAAAATTGAAATTTCTTTCTTTATGCTTCCTGTATTATTGCTTCCGAGTTCTAGTAGAGTTCGGTTTAAACGGAATCCTGTAGTAAGTACAAGTTACAGGCATATAGAACCCGAAAACACTTGGGTTCCGAATTTTGTATCATATGGGCGGTCAGATACTATATACGCATAGATAGATAATTTACCATACAAAAGTTCTCATCCCTGTCCTTTCCTGTACATACCAAAGAATAGTTGTTACATCGGGGATATCATGCTAAACTAGCCATGGAATTCGGGGAACATTTGTTCCTCTGACAGAAAGAAAGCGAGTTGTTTCGGAGGTAGGGTATAGATATACACCGGAACCCACACCCCCATTCCTCGTTCTATCGATATCATGAGAGAGCACTATGATTGGATACCGATATTATTATTTTTTCCATCAATGATAAAGTTATCAGGCTCCTGAACTGTCTATTTTCTGAAGAAGAAGCAGTTAAAAGATCAAGAAGAAAAAGTTATTCTCGGCCAGTTCCTATGGTCTAATGGCTTAGGAGACTGGTCGGCTAATTTGAAACAGGGAGGGACCATCATGAGTTCGAATTCGGGGGGCAGTGGTAGTCGAGCATTAAAAAAAAAAAGCTCGGCGAACCACTTTTTTGCCGGGGGTTAAGGTCTAGGGTTGGTAATGAATGCCCTTGGGTCAATTCCCGCCAAATGTTGCGGTTGGTGGGAACTGTTGGCTAGTGTTTGGGTGCTATATGTCCGAATAACTTGTATCATAGTTGTCGACTTCTAAACAAACCCCCTTGGTTACTTGGGGAAAGAGGAAGTCTCGTATGGTAGGGCAAAGTGATGGCAAGTTAATTATTTTTGGCTGTGAGGGGCTTGGGTGAAATAGCAAAGTAAGTATGATAAGTAAGTAAGCTAGGGGCACCTCTAGCCACCATTGGTTCTTCAAAACCTTGATATTATGGCAAAATATCATTTGGAGCAGCCCGGACCAGCGCGGGACCCCTAGTGCTCACAATAAATTACTAGGCATTCTGGCTTTTACAAGTATGTAAGAATGACATTGTATACCGATGAGTTAGCAAAATCTGCTCTGCGTATCTTGCCCTGCAAATCGTTGTGCTCCTTTAGCGTTGATTCAATTTCAGGAGAACTGTGTGATATGGACCTCCCCATTTAATAGGCTAGCCCTAGTACGTGGGCCTCTTACCGAATTGGAGACTTCTGCCAGCTCCTATAAGGAGTGTATCATACTCTAGCATAAGTGAGAGGGTAAAAAAACGTCGGCCCGCGAGTCTATAGGAAGCATTGGAACGTTTGTTCATGAATAGTGTGTTCCAAGCTCCACTTTCTACAGCATTCCTTTATCGTGTATTCAGAACCGTGCAATGGCTGAGTAGAGACAAAGCAAAGCAGGGTAGTGAGGAAGCCAGCATTGCAAGGTTCTGGCGGGAGGAAGAGTGCCCCAAAGGGGGAGGGGGGGAAGTGTTGACACTGGAAGGGAAGGTGTAGAAAGTGGCCTGTACCCAGTTAGGCTGACTGGTAAAGGGGAATGCGGGCAAGCAAAAATAGAGATGTTTTTTATGCAGTTTTGAGAGTCGTTCTCGAACGGGAAACAAATTTCAATCTTTCGTGGTGCAGATGAGACAGTGGATGTCTAGGGAACTGGAAGCACATGGGCACTTGCTACAACCCCTTTCCACATGTATACTGTCCATCCAAAAATTCAAGGAAAACAATGCCACACTACGGCACGCTGTAAGCTCCCGTCCCAAGGCCCGATGCTATAACAGAGTAGACATACAAGTCACTAAGCCCACCTCCCAACTACCCATCGTACCCACCGTAAATCTCCGAGCTATTTTTTTTCCCCTACTGTATCTACAAACTCTGTTCCTGCGTTGAGCTGGACGGTAGGTCAGCTGCTGCGGAGGGGTATTGGCCGATAAAGTTTATACCCACGTGTATGCATCTGGGAAGCCTAAGATAAAAACAGACGGTGGAACGGAGGGAGAATGTTCGGTGAGCGGGACGGTCCGGAGATGTGGAAACGTCAGGGGAAATCACCGGAAGAGAAAGGCTCGGCGCGACTAGTGACACTAGCGGGGATTTCGGGGCGCCCCGTGGGATCGCCAAAAGTGTTCAAGGGGTAGTTTAGCGGAGGCTTTTCACCATCTCGAATAAAAACCAGGATCCAAAGAATGAGCGACGGCGCATGAACCATTTGAACGTATTTGCCCTTTTAAAGCTATATCCACTACTCCTCCCACTTTTCGCTATGTGAATTAATCATGTTCATGGCAGCAGTTTCGCATCTACCAATAAATAACGACAATATTCATACAAAATTTGATAAAAAGGACTTTTCGTCTATTAGCCTTCTGTGTCACCCGTGTTTGCCTGTGCCTAGTGCGGACCCGGGTCCGTGTGGCGATCTGGAATAGATAAACAAAAAGAAATTCTGAAGGAAAAGAAGCAATCGGACGAGAAGCAGGAATTGAATTTGCAACGAAAGGAGCAGAGACAACAGGTGAAAACGGGAAAAAGAAACCTCCCCGATTATGACCGCTCTGTAGATTTGCTCTGCAGCTTCACCCTCTGCTCCACACGTTCTCTGTTCCAACCGACCACCCGATTGTCAGTATGGTCTCACCACTCCGGATAGGAAAAGGGGAGCAGACCTATGACCTCTATTCTTCAGATGCGTCAAAAAGTTCTCAATGGACTGACTCGGTCCAGGGGTATACAGCTTTCCAGGACAATCGTGGCAGCGAATACGCGGACTGTACTTGTACTTGGCATTGGAGTTTGTCGAGTGCGGAGGTAGAGGGTCACCAGTCAAGGGGTCGTAAGCCGTATATCGCATCATGATTTCGAAGCGGTCGGCCGGGTGCGAGACATGCAGTTCGGCGATAGCGGTACTGAGCCATTCTGGCGGGGGCTATTTCATCGGCAAAGAGCAAACTAGATGTTAGCGGGACAGCTTCTCTTTTTGCAAGGGGTGCCGGGGGGTGCTGAGGTTGCCAAAGAGATAAAGGAACAAAATAATGGGGTGACAAAAACGTAGTAAACGTAAACAGATTTTCAGTCCCCAGTCCCCAGTCCCCAGTTTTCTTTTTTTCTTGTCTTTTCTATTTAGATCACGCCCACTCTAGCAAGCGAGCATGGCATTTCAGGGCAGGAGTGTCTCTTCCTCTTTCTTCTGTTTGCGTCTACTTGCGTTTTGTTTTGGAGATAAGAGCTTTCTCCGTGGTGAGGGGAGCTTGAGTGCAACAATTAAAGACCCTACCGGAGCAGTTCCAGCTTCTGGCCTCTGAGCCGGAGTAGGTGTCGACTGTGCGGGTGTCAAGGTAACGGCCGGTGTCGAAGCCGCCTTTGGTGCCGGTGTGGGGGTTTGTGGTGGAGGCATTGGCGATGATTGGGACGACTGGCCTTGCTCCTGCTGTGGCCGCTGTTGGGCTGGTGGCTGTGGCGCCGGCTGCTGCTGTTGTGTCTGAGCTCGGGCTTGCGCTTCTGCTTGCTGCTTCCTTGCAGCCTCCCTCTCTTCCGCCCGTGCGAGTGCGTCTCGAAGCTTCTCTTTCCTAATCTTGAGTTTAACGAGCATACTCTCAGGAATGCCTGGCCTTCGTGAAAATAAAGGTGTGGAAGCCCGCGCAAGATGGCTTGGAGTATGGTGATGTTCGCCACGGTGGTGGTGTACGTGTTCCCGCTGCGTGCTCGCAACTTCGGGGGTCTGTGAACGACCAGTAGAAGCCCGAAGCTGGTTCTGGGCTGCTATCCGTTGCCTCTTAGTCATGTTAGCATAACCCGGAATAGCCTTCTCGATTGGCACATCTTCCATATCGGATTCTGACGAATCGTCGTCGGATTCTCCGTCCCTGACTGTCTTAGAGGTCATCGTCTTTTTGAGTTGTGAGACCTCCTGGACCGCGCCTGGAAGCACGCTAGACACAATCTGTGATCGATGTGTCTTGGGCACTTCTTTGAGATCGGGCAAGCTTGGACCTCCTCTCCGGTTGACTCGTCTCTTGCGACGTGCCTCACGGGAAAGCGATTTCTCTGCACGGTCCATCTCGGTATCCGAAAGCTCATACAGCAGAGGTGTGTACTCTTTTGCGTGTCCTGCTGGTCGGAAGAGATTGGATAGGGGCGATGGAAGCATGGCGGACCGAATGTCTTCATCATCAATTGGCCGGCCATCGAAAGGATGGCCAGTAAGGAAAAGCGACTTTGTGAACAATTGAGCCTGCTCTCGTATCGAGTGGGCGATTGCTGTAGTAAACTCCCCGGATAGGGAAAGCTCGCGGGTCAAAAGTTGCGCAAATTCCTCTGGTGAGTTTAACGGATTATTAATATCCCACTCAAACTGATCTACCAATGTATGCTGCCCTATGGTAATATTAAGCTTAATGAGAACCCGCATATCATCATTCTTATAAGCTGTGTAAGGTAATGTCGGATCCAGCGGATCATCGGCAAAGAAAACGTGAGGGTGATAGTCAGTAACCTGTTCCCGAATGGAACTGGCCACCATCGACACAAGCGCAGGGGCTAGAGGGAGGTGGAAATCCTCGACCAACTGTTCGGCAAAGAGCTCAAGGGGTATTGATCGATCGTGCATATTCCATGTAAACGTGTCCCGAAGCTTAATCTTTTCATAATCAATATCGAGTCGCACGGGAACCAACGATTCCACTATATCCGCCTGCGTCTGAAGTTGCGACCGACTTAATCGCAATTCTCGCGCTTTCCTCCCACCCGGCCTCTTCCGCTGGCATGGATACAAAATTCGCGACTTTCCATCAGTGAATCCATTCCCGTAACCTTGGTAACCATATCCAAATACTGCTCCCGGATTGACCTGTCGTTCGCGTCTAAGCTGCTGATAATACTCTACCTCGCGTCGTTTAGAGCGGATGAGGTTGTTAGAAGCCTCGGTCTGGGAGAATATCGCAGCCGCGTGTAGGTGATCGCGTGTGATGTATTGGTCGAGTAACAAGGCTGAGGTTGAAGGTCGTCTTTTGAGGGACTTCACTTCGGACGAGTCTGAGTCCGTTGGATCCTGCACAGCCTTGCCCTTGTTTTTAAGTTGCGATGGCTTCTGGTCCGGCGCGTCACCCCCAGCGCCCCCAGATGCGGATTTTACGGTAGTGGGCGATGATGGAAGCGATGTAGGCGATGTGGATGCCGCGAGCGACCCCTTAAATGATGATGGGAGAGATGCGGCTGTCTTCTGGTGCTGCTGGTGATCTAGTTGGGGAGACTGAGGGAGAGATGTGTCTGGCATAATGGAAGGACGGATGAACTGACGGGGGGAGGAAAAAATGCCGATGGCCTGGAGGAGACCGCCTCAACGTGGCGGGGGGAGCACGGGTGCGCGAGGCGATAGGACAGGATATGGTGGGCTAGTGAACAAGCAATAGGGGGAGAGATGTGATGGAATGGGATGGCCGAAATTAAGCTTTTGTGCCGGGAAGAGTTATTTGGTATGCGGAACACGGGGGGCGGAGGGCGCAGCGTCTGCAGATTCGGTCGGAGGAAGGAAAATGGATGCGGATGGATGAGATTTGAAAATAGGGAGGAAGGGGGAACGAGGAGGAAAGCGGAAGGGAGAGGCGACAACGGACGGATTGGGTGAGAGATCTGAGGAAGCGAGCGGAACGAAGATAAGGAAGCACCAATGCAAAAGCGCCTGCTCGAGTAGATGATTGTTTAAATGTTTAAATGGTAAAGCAGGTAAAATGAGGTAGCCTACCTAGTTTAAGAAATCTGCCAAGTACCGTGTGGAATCTCAAGTTTTGGGGAGTAAGAGAAATGTGATGGATGATGAGTTGTTAGGGGGGTGGTTTACTGCAAGGCTGGGTTGCGGTGGTGGAGATCCTCAACCCACAGTAGGCAAAACCATACAGGTACATACCCTGATGGGACAGCTTTTATTGTTTCTTCCCACCGCACTACACAAGCAACCATTAGCTACACCTCAGGAAATGTCACATATTCCAGAGGTCACTACTCCGTCATACTGGGGTACAATACTAACCATCACCATACAAGTACAGTGTGTTTCTTCGTGTAGGGGGTTGCTACCTTGCCGTAACGGGTGATCTACAACCATAAAGAGTTCTCAGTGATAGAAACTGCACCGAACGGGTTCCCACCGTACTCGCTCGCAACAACAGTCCTGATACCACAAGTTACGATAGTCTACCGTCCATTCTTCCACTTGATCTCAATGTATTACTTGCCCTAGCTTAATGATGATGCACCATCAACTCTTTGATCACCATTTGCCCTCTCGTCCTCAAGCCCCCCCCCTATCCTCTCTCGATCCCAATATCTTGAGATCGCCCACCGGCTTATTGGTACAAGTACCTGTAGCCCAACTTGGTGTTCAGGGGTCCGTGCGCCCTCCCCACCATTGAAACCAGCCGAGACAACGATCCTCGGAAGGGATTGACGGAGAATTTACTTTGGAATGGATGGAAGAATCTTGGAGACGAGGAAAGGGCCTGCGGGAGATTTTCTCGCTGGGCAGGGTCCGATCTACGATCATGTGCTGCGTGGTGAAAGGGGAGGTGCGGTATCGTAGGTGATGGAGGTTGTTGTTCCCTTCTCCGGCGGTGCTCAGAGCCATGTTGTGGCCCTCTTGCACACTCTCTCCATATTTAATTTCACCTCCGCCCCTTTTAGCCACGTGCTCTACGTAGGCGACAGAGAGGAGAGAACGTGGTGAGACCGGATCTTCTCAATGCCAGCATCTTAATGTCTCCCCGCCATCTTGGCTTTGGTGGATGTTCCTGCAAGTTTACCGGTGGTGCTGGTAACTTTACTGAACGGCAGCCTCCATCTGCAGGGATCATCATAATTCAAGTTTAAGCAATAGCTCGTCCACCAACCATCCAATCCAGTCGGAACTCTTCCATCGTCCGATAGCTGGCCTGCAAACATTCTCTCCTTCAATCAGGAAGTGCGGGTGATTTAAGAAAAGAAAAATTTGACAGCTAACATTGCCCTTGGCGGCCTATGTCTCTCGGGATCATCCATGCGGTGCTTGAAATAAAAAGAAGAAAAGAAAAGAAAAGAATGGCAAACATTCCCTATCAGACCCACCAGGCTCTGGGTTGTGATTGCTGTGTTGTGGGGATGGGAGGGTGTGTGCCTGGTGTTCTGCTACGTTATCGGGGGTATACACAACAAGCAGTGTTGCGGGCGCCCGGTACATTAATCAAGTACCGGTACCGGCACGATACGCATCCTGACATGCTCGAGCGGTACTTACGAGTACCAGCAGAGCAGCGACTGGCACGCGGTGGTATGCCACATTGTAAGCATGACTATTACCAAACCGGGAATCCTTTGCGTAAACTAGGATCCCCTTACTGACAATTCTTAATCAACCGCGGCCTATTCTCCCCAGGTTCCCTTTCTCTTCCCAAGGCCCTATGGCCCCGTTATACATAGGAGCTAACTCACTACCGGTACCGTGCTTGTTACCATTGCCAAAGCCTTCGATCTTGACATCTGACGTATCGTTCGTTAGCAAGTCAATAAGTATCGAGCCCTGCAGCATATCCTGAAGCGAAGCTACTTCCAGACAAACTCGTCCTGGTTGCGGTATTGCTCCCGGTCCGCGCTGTTGCCAATGCTGTTCCGGGTGTACAGTACAGAAGGAGGAAGGGAGTATGTGGCGCTCGGTACGCCGATTCTCCAGCTGTATTGTGTATTGTAGTTGCTATCAGCTCAATTTCTCCTTATACATGTGCTTCTAATGTGAGCGAGAAGGATGTGAGCTTATAGCCGTGCTAATAGGGCTAGTAAACATCAATGCCCTACCATCCTGTGCCGTAGTGAATGCGGCATTCACTACGGTGGAGTGCCCCATTGGGAGCCCGCAACAAGCACCGAGCACCCGCCACTCTCTGCTACGTCGCTGATAACCCAGTTTATATATGCAACCACCCCGGACGTGGCCCCCCTCCTACTCCTGTCGAGAGCTTTCACTGCAACTAGCTTCGCTGCCTTTGCACCGCCATACGCTGTCCCTCCGACCAAGCTCGCCACCACCTACCCACCAACATCCACCGAACCCGCAGCGGTATAGCCCCGGTGTGTCCACCCACTGAATTCAACATACGTCGTCAATATCCAGGCGAAGAGGACATATGCCCGTGTGCCCCCACTACCAACATCGCTGCCATGGGAATGTTCGTTTCCGGACTCAGTTCGGTGGGATATCTAATGATGGGCTAGCGGCGCGGGTATCTATGCTACTGTTGCTCTGGAGACTAGATTTGATACCTGGTTCACGAGACGTACGGTCATGTTGGGCTTAGTATAGGCTATGTTTGGGCCTGGGATGCCCCTGTGGTTCCTCGGGGGAGAAGACGCTAGTGTATGCTTTAGAGCCCGGGACGTTTGAAGGGGGCACGGAGCTCCAGGTGGTGGTGGTGGCATGGGTATGAGGTTTGTATTCGGCTTTAGAACTATGATGTAGATGTCTCGGGTTATGTCATTGTCGCTCGCAGCCATTGCGGGGAGTGGGAGGGCCGTGATTAGACATGAGCAAGGGGGAGGAACATAAGGGGGTTTGTAAAAGTCATTGCTGCGGCTTTGGGGCGGATGCTAGTGATTTGCTATGATTGAGCAGGGGGGTTCGTAGTTTTGCACGCTGTCCATATACTAGTAGATCTCAAGATAGTACTAACTTTAGATGCCATGTGGGAACCTCCCTCACCAACCCCCTCACACCCCAATACCGTAGCGCAATTCAAGCTCCAACTTAAATGGCAATCCAACATGATGGTACTATACGGCACAAGGCTTGTGCCTCCTTCCCCTAGAGTTCCGAACAAACGGATCTCGGATATCATGGTACCATCCACGACCAAGCACCCACCTCCCTCTCTTTTTCCTTTTGTCTACGAGTCCAGCCACCCGACTCATCTATCTACTAGTAAAACTGCACTTATTTCGATTCCACCCACCCAAAGTCGCTATCACAGTCACTAGACAAAAGTCTTTGTGAAGCATAGCTTCTCTCTACCTCTTGAATGGTTGTCCCTCCTGCCCACAAAGTACAAAATTGCGTACCTTCTTCCCATATCGGCATCCTAATCTCCAACGGAGTGGGGTTTCCAGTTCCACCAGGACTTTTTGTCTAGTGGCTATGTTACACCCGCAGGAGACACCATGAGGTAAAAGGTGTCCTACCCATCCCGAATGCTGAGAACTTTCCTTTTTTTTCTTGGGAAGAGCATTACATAAGGTACCATAGGTGACACCAGGGCTTATCAGGGGTCGGGTTTCACCAGAACTAGTTTTTTGCTCTCTTTTTGGGGCGGGCGCGGGTATGCATGAACTCGTAATGGTTGTTGGATGTGGGGTTATCGTTGGGTGAAGGGGTGTGAAGGGTGGGCTTGTGCGAGTACCACACTGTATCACCGGTATATATATTTCAGTATGCGGAAGGTAGGGCTGTTCTGGCATTTGCGTATGAGCGACATATGTAGTATGATATGATAACTTTTGTTGCGCTGGAGATATCCGGACCAACAGTGCGGATGGGGGCAGGGTGCAAGCACGGTAGATGTATGATATGATATGATATATTGTATGATAAGCCAAGAGGTTCCCACCTCCTCCGAGCACGACGCCACATCTGCGCCACCAAATATGGGATGACGCCACACTCGTGGGCTTCCGAAGGCCGTCCACATCTGCCACATCATTACCAGCCCACCACAAATAGTCGGAGGGGTGCATCCCGGTGCGTGCTCTGGGATTGCTACAATGCCCTGACATTATTTACTCGCCAGTTGCGGTCGCTGGAAGGCGGGGGGAGGTGGGTAGTGAGTGAATTCAGTAAAAAATCCAGTAAATGAAGTTGAAATACCCGCACATCCCCCCCTTGGGCTACCGCCTCCAACGAACAGGGGATCGCTAGAGCATACAGACTCCTCGTCCGATCCCACTTATGCATCGGCTCCCTCTCTGGCGCATCCTGCCCTGCATTGAACCCATGATCAGTCTGGCGCTCCGGATCTGCTTCCAGGAACGAGGGCGGGCTCTGCACCAGAGCAACCCCTCATAATAGACGAACAGCCGTGGATGGGCTCTTGCTTGGCGGGTAAAAAAGGACCCGGGAGTCTTTTGCCTTTCGGCTTGGATGGGGTTGTTGTATAGATTTGATTGACTGTGGGGGGGGTCTCTGCGATGCACCAGGGATCACTCGGCTGGTGGTCCGGAGTGACATCCTAATCCTCGGAAAGGTGAAATTTCCCGTCCCATCAGGACTTTTTGTCTAGTAGCTATGTTACACCCACAAGACGCCACAAGGTAAAAGGTGTCCTACCTATCCTGAATGCTGGGATATTTCCCCTTTTTTTGGCAGAAGGAACATTGAATGGGGTACCATAAATGACATCATAGTCTGTCGGGGGCCGGGCTTCTCCAGATTCGATTCATTTTTTTTTGTTTTAGAGTGGGGGAGGGGCGGGTATGCATGAACTCGTAGCGGTTGGACTGGAGTTGCTGTCGGGTTGCCGCTAGGTGAAGGGGTGTGTGAAGGTTAGACTTGTGCGAGGCTGTATTATACGCTTTAATATGTGGAGGGTAGGACTGCTTTGGCATATTTTGCGTATTCACGATATAGTAACTTCTATTGTGCTAGAGATATTCGGACCAGTATAACGCGAATGTAGGTAGGGTGCAAGTAAACGCACATTGTAAGCCAAGAGGTTCCCAGCGGGTCTGGACACGACGCCACATTCGCGCCACCAATATGAAGTGACGCCACACCCGTGGGTTACCGAATGCTGTCCACATCTGCCACATCATTACCAGCCCACCACAAATAGTCGGGGGGGTGCATTCCGATGCGTGCCCTGGGATTGTTTCACTCTCTGTACTAATACTCAGACATTATTTACTCATTAGTATGGTCTCTGGAAGGCAGAGGGGGGTGGGTAGTGGGTGAGCCGGTAAAAAACGCTGTAAAAGAGGTGGAGCTGCCTATGCATCTTATACCTGGACTGCCGCCACCAAAACGAAGATGTGACCACTGGAGCATGCAAACACCTCAGCCGATCCCACTTATAGGCCGGCTTCCTCTCCAACGCATCCCTCTCCAAATTGAACCAACGATTAGTCTGGAGCCCCACACCTGCTTGACATGAGGCAGAGGGTTCTGTGTGGTTGAGAAATCCCTCTTAACAGGCGAACGGCAGTCAATGGGCCCTTGCTTAGCTGGTAGAAAAGCTCCCGAGAGTTTTTGCTTTTCAGCTTCGATGAGGTTATAGTATAGACTCGATTGAGAGAGGCCGGGGGTCACCAGGGATCACTCGGCTGGTGGTTCGGTGTCAGCGGGATTTACCAGGCACGTGGGGGGGGATTGTAAATTCTCGTTGTATGTATAATGAGTCAGTGCGGCAGCAGCTCCTCAGCCCTCCCCCACGTCATGGTACGATTTTGACTGGTTCAACCATGAATGCGTACTCATGGGTAGTATGATATACCTTTTTCACATCCAGCCCCCACATCCATTCTCATGGTTCCCCTTTCATAGACACCATGGCCACCTTGCTTGCAGTCCTGTGCATCCCTATCACCCTCTAATCCATTGTAATTCAACACCACCCTACTCCCCACCCGAATCATGAACTCCGACACACTATCTCTAACCAGTCATGAACTTACGCGCGATACCGCTACCAAAAAGGTGTGAACTAGAAAATCTTCCAATTACCTCCCAACGCAAGGAAGTTTAGCTAGAGTCCCCCGACCGTCCAAATACCTCTTAAATGGGTGCCCCTCCCCCACATAGAGTACAAATTAGGTAACTCCCCCTTCTATAGTGGCATCCTAATCTCCAGCAAAGTGAAATTTCCCGTTCCGCCACGGCCTTTTGTCTAGCGGCTATGCTACATCCACAAGAGACATTGCAAGGCAAAAGGTGTCCCGTTTATCCTAAATTCTAGGAACTTTACTTCTTTTTCGCAGAAATAACTTTACATAAGGCACCATGGATAGCACCAGGGCCTGATTTTTTTGGGGGAAAGGGGGGGCATGGATAAACTCGCGATGGTTGGATTGGAGTTGGATGTGGGGATATCGTTGAGTGAAGGGGTGTGAAGGTTGAACCTGTGCGAGTACAACACTCTATCACCGGTGTATATATTTCAGTATGCGGAAGGTAGGGCGATTCTGACATAGTTTATTTGCGTATGAGCGACATAGTAACTTTTACTGTGCTGGAGATATTCGGACCAGTAGAGCGGATAGGGGTAGGATGCAAGTAGATGCATATTGTAAGCCAGCTCCTCCGAGCACGGCGCCACATCTGCGCCACCAATATGGGATGACGCCACACTCGTGGGCTTCCGAAGGCCGTCCACATCTGCCACATCATTACCAGCCCACCACAAATAGTCTGAGGGGTGCATCCCGATGCGTGCTCTGGGATTGCTACAATGCCCTGACATTATTTACTCACCGGTGTGGTCGCTGGAAGGTGGTGGGAGGTTGGTAGTGAGTGGACCCAATGAAAACCCAGTAAATGAAGTTAAAATATCCGCGCATCCCACCCTTGGACTGCCCCCCCCCCAACGGACGGGCGATCACTAGAGCATACAAACTCTTCAGCCGATCCCACTTATGCATCGGCTCCCTCTCCAGCGCATCCTGCCCTGCATTGAACCCCGATCAGTTTGGAGCTCCGGATCTGCTTCCGGAAACAGCGGCGGGTTCTGTACTAGAGCAACCCCTCGTAATAGGCCAACAGCCATGGATGGGCTCCTGCTTGGCGGTGCAAAAGGATCTAGGAGTTTTTGCTTTTCGGCTTGGATGGGGTTGTTGTACAGATTTGATTGACTGTGGGTGGGGGTCTCAGCGGTGCACCAGGGATCACTCGGCTAGTGGTTCGGTGTTAGTGGGATTTATTGTGTGACGTTGGAAATTTCTGTTGTATTATATGCCAGTTGGTGCCGTAGTAGTTCCTCAACCACTCCCACCAGGTCATAGTACGACATTGACTTGCTGTTCAGCCATGGGTGTGTACCTTCACTTCCAATCCCCATAGCTCTTCCTATGGTTTCTTGTTCATACGGTCCCTAGGCAAAAGTGTTCGTGAAAATTTGAGACATCCGGCTAAGCGATTTCACGAACACCTTTGCCTAGGGACTTTAGATACCATGGTGTTCGTGCTGGCGATCGATCCTGTGTATCCCTCCCCCCCTCTAACCTACAGTAATTCATACCACAGCCATAAGGTATAAAACTGGAAAGTCTCCCAATTATCTCCCTAACATAAGGAAGTTCAGCCAGAGTTGGTAGATTAACAACTCCCGACCGTCCAACGACTTCTTAAATGGGTACCCCTCCCCCACATAGAGTATAAATTGCGTAACCCCCCCCTTCTATAGTGGTGTGTCCTAATTCCCAGCAAAGTGAAACCTCCCGCTCCACTAGGGCCTTTTGTCTAGCGGCTATGCTACACACAAGAGACACCGCAAGGCAAAAGGTGTCCTACTTATCCTACATGCTGGGAACTCTCCTTCTTTTCCGCAGAAAGAATATTATATAAGGCACCATAGATGGCACCAGGGCCGGATTTTGTGGGAGGAAGGGGGGCATGGATGAACTCGTGATAGTTGGATTGGAGTTGGATGTGGGGATATCGTTGAGTGAAGGGGCGTGTGAAGGTTGAACCTGTGCGAGTACAACACTGTATTACCGGTATATATATTGCGGTATGCGGAAGGTAGGGCTGTTCTGACATATTTGCGTATGTAGGACATCGTGACTTTTGTTGCGCTGGGGGATATTCGGACCAACAGTGCGGATGGGGCAGGGTGCAAGCACGGTAGATGTACTGTACGATGTATGATACCGATATTGTAAGCCAAGAGGTTCCCACCTCCTCCGAGCACGACGCCACACCTGCGCCACCAATATGGGGTGACGCCACACTCATGGTCTTCGGAAGGCCGTCCACATCTGCCACATCATTACCAGCCCACCACAAATAGTCGGAGGGGTGCGTCCCGGTGCGTGCTCTGGGATTGCTACAGTGCCGTGACATTATTTACTCACCAGTGCAGTCGCTGGGAGGCGGGGGGAGGTGGGTAGTGAGTGGGCTCAGTAAAAACCCAGTAAATGAAGTTGAAATACCCGCGCATCCCGCCCTTGGGCTGCCGCCCCCAGCGAACAGGCGGTTGCTAGAGCGTAGGAACTCTTCGGCCGACCCCACTTATGCATCGGCTCCCTCTCCAGGGCATCCCGCCCTGCATTGAACCCACGATCAGTCTGGGACTCCGGATCTGCCTCCGGGAGCGGCGGCGGCTCTGGACTAGGGCTTCCCCTCGTGATAGGCGAACAGCCGTGGATGGGCTCTTGCTTGGCGGGTAAAAAGGGCCCGGGAGTTTTTGCTTTTCGGCTTCGATGAGGTTACAGTATACACTCGATCGATTGAGAGAGGGCGGGGGTCCAGGCACCACTCGGCTGGTGGTTTTGTGTGAGTGGGATATATTGGGCGTGGAGGGGGGATGGTAGATTGTCGTTATGTAGGGGTATACCGACTTGCTCAATGGCTATTTTTGGATAACTAGTTTCGCTACTAACGTTACCCCTAACTCCCTAATACTACTGGTAGATTATCAAGAACGAAGGTGAATTGACTATTGTCATTGCGAACGGTTCCTGGATTATTGGAAATCCGGAGTTGATCGAACACTCCATGGGGGATGGTAGCTTGGCGGGCAGAACATGTCCCAACGTTGTCCAGGGCGCACGCTTCGCTGTCGGTAGAGGTGGCAGAGTTCCCATTAATAATCTAGCAAGAACCGGGGGCAGGGGTATCAGCGTCACCACTGCCCCAAGTGTTACTTCCACTGACAAACCTGCACAATGCCCCGCCATGGGAGGGGCAAAGCGGAGTATGACCAACCTCAGGTTCAATAGAGGTGCCTGGTTCATCTCCTTCATCTCTGGTTTCAGAAACAAGAATACTATAGGCATCGCCCCCCTTCTCGCCGCCCTTGGCACTCCCTTCATCCTTCTTGTTTTTGGAAGCCTGATACACCAATAACACCCACCCTTGCGACGCTTGCGACGCTTGACAATGGTTTTCGGAGTGCGGGTGCAGAAGAGTGTTTCCTTCTGATCCCCGAACTGGGAATTGGGGGTGCCAATGGAGATCGACTTGTCGCAGTCGTAATGTATGATACTGTAGTCGGCCTGGGAAACATGTCATGGGGGAATATAATGAGAGATTTGGCATGTGCAGGAAGTATGCTGGAGTGGAAGCTTATCATTTGAGAAGGATAAAGGCTGCTCGTTTTTCATTTGCTGTTTATTATGTGAGCTAGACTACCACTTCCAGCTTGGCATTTGGTTGCTAAGCTAGTTGCCATAGAGGCATTTTTGAAGTTAGACTATTATTCCCATGCACTGTACCGCTGTATGGTCCAGAGAGTGTATCCCGATGCGTGCTCTGGGATTTTTGCAATGCTGTGAAATTATTTACTCACCAGCGCAGTAGCTAGAAGGTAGAGGGGGGTGAGCAGTGGGTGAGCCCAGTAAAAACCCAGCAAATGAAGCCGAAATACCCGCACATCTCACCCTTAGACTACCACCCCCAACGAACAAGCAATCACTAGAGCATAAGAACTCTTCGGCTGATCCCGCTTATGCATCGACTCCCTCTCCAGCGCATCCCCCTCCGCACTGAACCCACAATTAGTCCGGAACTCTGGATCCGCTTCCAGAAACCACGACGGGTTCTGCACTAGAGCAACCCCTCGTAATAGATGAACGGCCGTGGATAGGCCCTTGCTTAGCACCAGGCAGCCCTTGCTTTTCGGTTTGGATGGGGCTGTTGTATAGAATCGATTATGGGGGTCTCATTGGTGCACCAGGGATCACTCGGCAAGTGGCTCGGTGTTAGTGGGGTTTACCGGAAACTTTCGTTGTATGATATTATATGCCAGTTAGTGCCGCAGTTCCTCAACCCTCCTCCAGGTCATAGTACGACATTGGCTTGTTCACTTCCACTTCCAACCCCCACATCTATTCCCATGGTTCCCCGTTCACAGACACCATGGCCACTATAGTTTACGATCCTGTGCATCCCTCTCCCCCTCTAATCCACTGCATTCAACATCACCCTACCCCCACCCAAGCCATAAACTCCAACACCCACTATCTTTGACCAGTTATAAACTCACGCACAGTACCGCCGCCATAAGGTAACTTATAAACTCGAAAATCTTCCAATTACCCCCCAACGTAAAGAAGTTTAGCTAGAGTAGGTAGGTTAATAGGCCCCCTCAACCCTCCAAAAACCTCTTGGAAGTAGTGGAAGGAGTGAGAGAGGTGTCACATTCTTTGGGTTCAGTGAAGTGTATTCGGTGGTCCTGGTGCTGCCTTATCATCCGTCACTACGATGCACTCATTCAAAATAACTCGGCATTTTCTTCTCTAGGAGCCTATTTCCGATCTGTGGATGTGTTAGGTTATTGTGCGGAAGCGTGGCGGGGTCTTGTTTGGGGATAGACTGGGAGGTTGGTTTAGCTTACTTGGTCTGCTGGAAGGTTGTGTCATCAGGTAACGATGTTTTAGAAATTGATGTTTTCCTGTTTGCTGAAGGGTGTTGGTTTGTTTGGAGGTGGTCGTATCGGCTAGACTGCGTTGGTGTTCGGGGTAACAGCTTAAATTGGGGTGGATAGCATTAGTGGGGAATCTGCGCTTGTGTCTTTGGGTGTTGCTACTCTGGGGTTCCTTGCATAGTCTCAGGCTACTATATTGCATGAGGCCCCACGTCCATATCCATGTTCGGCTCTAGGTGTCTCACCATGTACTCATTATCCAGTCGTGATGTTATGCTTCAAACGTATTTTGCGAGATGTTTCCCAACTCTATGGCAAATGTGTGCCACTCCTGCAGCGAAGACTGAGTGCACGGCAACAAAAATACCAAATACACTAAAAGCACCAAAACTACACTTGCAACTAATCCATCCGAAGAAAAAACTCAAAGCCACAGCCGATAAATTTCACCCCGAAGATCTCCGTTCATTAAATATCCTCGCACTCTCCCGCTGTCTCGCTAACTTCATCTGCCGCTTCGACATCCTCTTCTCCTTAGGAGCCTCATGGGTTCCTTCGGCCTTGCTAGAAGAGTCGGCGGTTTCGTGCGAATCAAACAAATGGTCGGGATCGTTCTCCATCTCGTCCTCCATCTCCATATCCCTCAGCCCCATCGCGACAATCAGATCCATCTCCGGATCACCAGTTTGCGCAAATTTGTACTCCTCCGCCAGCTGCCGAGCAGCAGCTTCTTTCACGAAGCTACGCCCTCCAGCTTCGTACCTTTCCCTGTTTCCCCTGACCCAATCACTTTCGGGCTCTATAAGCGCAAATCAGTTACCGGGTTCTCTCATGTGACTCTCCTAGACGATCACCACAATGGCCTACTCACCTCTCTCGATATTCTGGTGTGGGCGGCTCGCATCATGTGCTTGCATCAACTCCAAGATCTCATTTCCTTCTTCGAGATCTCCAGGCGTTGTGCCTAGCCCATAGGAGGCCTGGAAGTTGGTGCGGTCACCCCAACCGTCTTTTACAATTTTGTACTTGCTGTTGGGCATGGAGAATGATTGGGAATTCCGATGAATGCGCCTCAGTGTTGATAAAATCTAGACAGGTGGGCGCGGATCAAATTTCAGAAGGGTGAGCCTCGGGGGGGAAGACGGTGATGTTCTGGATGAATCGGTTGCTCAGATGAGGGGTGTTATAACAGTCGCTGTTAGAGGAGAGGAACACGCGGGGGGGGAGTGTAGGCCACTTCTTATAGGAAAGAGGGGTTGGGGGGCTAATCGGACAGGTAAGCGAGGTGTGAGTGCGGGGGCGGGCCGCAACCGAACCAGGCGGTATCACAGTGCTCGTGCACCAATAAACTACGATAGGGTGGAGGGGCTGCATACATGGTCACGTGCTGGGCCATATCGGCCGACCAGTCGAGTGACGATGTGTGACGCTCTATTCTAGGTAACCATAGAAAACTACGATGTCTCTAGCTTAGCCCAAGGTGGCGGGCTACAGCCATGGATATTGGAGGCGCGTCTCTACGCGACTCTGCATTTGTGCAAGGCCAGCCGTATTTCCTTTGGCTAAGTAAATAAAAGATTAGATGCTCCAGAATCCGTGTAGTATGGCCTTGTTGTGGAGGGGAGGGTGGTTTTGAGGTTGGTGTTTCACCTCACACTGCCAATAACACATATAAGTCCCGCACTTCCTCAACCGGGCCAAAGGCATCGTGCCGTAGAGTAATAGTCCTTGGCTCAGACTTTGTGTAGGCTTTGCCTCTGTGTTTCAGTTTTACCAAAGATGCACAACATATCTTGAATCAAATCATGAGGTCTCACTCGTACGGGTCTTGAAGTAAGTGTTGTAATATGCGATTGGAGCTCGAACGAAGAAGTGATAATAGCAAAAGAGTCAAGATAATAGATTGCCGCAAACTACTAATTGAATGACAGGAACGATATAGACAAGCTATATAGTGAGATGACTTGGTCCCACTTCCACCAAGCCTCCGTAACAAAGAACAAAGGCATTAAAAGAAAACACATACAGGAACAAAAGAAATAATAAAGAAAGTATAAAGAAGTCCGGACTTGTACCTGGCTTGAGAAGAAATACAAAAGACGTAGAAGAAGAATTTGAGAGGAGAAAGAAACCATATTTGAGGGACCAAGAAATCATATACGAACAATAAGCGTAGGTTCCCTTGCCGTTTAAAAGCCACACCTCATCAGCAACGGAAAGGCCAACACAATAGCTATAGCTAAAGGAAGGGGGAAAAACCACGACGCAAAATTTTGAGGTATTTGTCATCACCGAAAGGAAGGGCATATTATAAAAAATGTGCAAGCAAATCAAAACGAAATATTCCTGCGGTCACTCAACTCGCACGACCGAGTATTGTGCCGAAAACCCCTCTTCTTCTTCCAGAAGACTCCGCCCCCGGCCCGCCTCTGGTTCTTCCGGATTCTCAACATCATCGTGGGGAAGCTCATTTTTCGGCATACCTACCCGCCCAGTCTCACCGACACACGAAACAAGCCACGAAAATCAGAACTCAACTCTAATCTGCTGTAACTGCCAGCTCGAGTTTCTTAGATCCCATCTCATAGCACTCAAGAAGGAAGTGGATCAACTCGGCACCCGGCGGAACGTCAAAGATGATGTTGCGGTTTTGAGAAGGAAAGGAATTACTGGCACCCCACCACAAGTGGAGAGGGGGTGTGTACTTACCAGGCGAGGAATCCAGGAGGGGGTCCGACCTTCCTTTCCGTCTTATTCGACTGGTTCAGGGCTGCAGTCGAGACAGGAAAGGTAGGGGATGCTTTGGGACTCTGGCCCTGTGTTTGACCAGGAGGAGCGGTTTAGAAAGCAGCGAACTACCCCTCGGGGAGGAGATACATTGGGGTTGGGTGAGTTATAACTTGGTGGCTGCAATGCAGTTAGCAGGTGTCTGAGTAGTTTGGGGAAGATTGGTAGATTTTGGAGTGATTCGGGGAGGGAGATTGGATAGTCCTGAAGAAAGGTTTTGGCAGAAGTAAGGTTTGAGAGGGAGAAAGGCTTTTGAACCCCCCAGAGGCGGTGCTTTTTTGTACAGCATAAGAGCGGGGGGGGGGGGGGTTAATGGATGACTGATCTCTTTTTGTTTTTTCTTTAATAAATGGATTGAGATTTCTTAAGTATTACCAACTGAACCAACCAGTAAGTTGGAGAGGCTGATAGCAGATAGCACTATCTCAACGATCAACATAAGTAGATCATAGTTACTTCGCATTTACTAATAGGCTTAATTACAAGCTCTCGCACCAAATCACCTTCCATAATATAAAAAAGTTAAGTGTTAGGTAAACTAAGCCCCAAAGTTAGATCTAGTTAACTTGACTAGTTATATAGAAGACACAGACTAATTTTAATTAGGGGTAAGAGACAGCCTGTGTGAAGCTCTCGAGCTTAACGTAGAAGCAACTCGGCACAGTCGAACTCAGACAGCCCTGCTTATGTTTTAAGCAGAGTGAAGTAGATATTGGTGAAAATAATGGCTCACTAGAAACACTTGAAAAGGTTGTGAATGGGCGAAGGAATGCGCCATATAGGGCATGGGCGTTTTGGGGGCGCTTCAATACAGGGGGGAAAAACCAGTATCCGAGTCAAATTGGTATTAAAGCTAGAATGGTTTAAAGAGAAATAACAAAGATTAAGCACGACTGCATAATTCCCTCAGCCTTACTTCCTGGCTAGTCTCTCAGCCATGCTCCCATCTCAGATCTTATTGACCCTGTGTACAGTGAATAGGACGGTTGGTACAATAATAGCCAATCCATATCCTATCACTTTCTTTTTTTTGTTGTTTTTACAATGCTGGCTAAAGTGCCAGGTCATGTGGCAGTGCATTTGTCTTTTTTTCTTTCATTCTAACTTCAGAAGCCCTATCCAAGTATAGGTAAACGAACCCTTAGTAGTGAAAATGAGTTTCACGGTTGGTTTAGGGCAGGCTTTGGTAGAGGTCAAGGGCGGAGACTTTATGATGTCCACTTGGCACCATAACCTATAACGGCTTAGCCTTGCCTAACTATTTGGCGTATGGTTGCTTGGCTAATCCCCGGGGCAGCGCCCTCACCCGGCAACCCACAAGACCATCACATGTTCTCAAACCCTAACCACAACAACTACCGCGAAGCTCCACGACCCCCGCATACCAGCAACATTGCGGGCATTGCCCATCTACCCACTCAGAATTGCCGATATCGCCGGGACTAGAACCCGCCATCAGCATTAACCATCGTTCGACAGAACCATCCTCACCCCTCCCTAAAAGGCAGAAAAAACGGTAACAAACAAAACCGCGCACCTTCCTCACATTACCCCACAAACACCCTCCCCCTCCCTTCCACCTTACAAAGATGGAAGAAAGAAAAGGCCGCAAAAAAAAAGTCCTCCTAATGGGCAAATCTGGCTCCGGAAAATCCTCCATGCGCAGCATAGTATTCAGCAACTACGTTGCCAAGGACACCCGCCGCCTAGGGGCTACAATCGACGTCGAGCACTCGCACGTCCGATTCCTCGGCAATCTGACGCTAAACCTCTGGGACTGTGGCGGCCAAGATGCCTTCATGGAAAACTACCTCGCCACTCAGCGCGACCATATATTCCGCAATGTCGAAGTCCTGATATACGTGTTCGACATCGAGTCCCGTGAGTTCGAACGAGACTTGATCACGTATTCATCGTGCATTGAGGCGTTGAGGGACAATTCGAGTAATGCTAGGATATTCTGCTTGGTACATAAGATGGATCTTGTACAGACAGAGTTGCGAGAGAGGTTATTCAATGAGCGCCGCGATGTGCTTGTGTCTAGGAGTTTAGGATTGGCGATTACCTGTTACCAAACGAGCATCTGGGACGAAACACTTTACAAAGCTTGGGCCGGCATAGTCTACACCCTCATCCCGAACCTCCCGCAGTTGGAAACGCACCTCCACCGCTTCGCCTCCATTGCTGATGCAGAGGAAGTGATCCTCTTCGAGCGTACGACATTCCTGGTAATCTCGCACGTCACCCGCGCGGCAACCCCCAACCCCTATCCCGACAGGTTCGAAAAGATATCGAATATAGTCAAGCAGTTTAAGCAAAGCTGTTCTAAGATGGCGAGTAATTTTACTGCGTTTGAACTTAGGGCCGCTGGATTCTCGGCGTTTATCGATGTGCTTACACCAAATACATATATTCTTGTTGTCATGCCGGCGGGCGCCGCGGAGAGCGCGACAACTCTGATGAATATTGCGGTCGCGAGGAAGCATTTTGAGAAGTTGGAGAGAGATAGTAGCGTTAGGGGGGGTGAGAGAGGTGGTGGAGGAGGCGCAGGGGAGAAGGATGGGATTATTGGAAATTGAGATGACCCTACTGTGGGGGGGGGCTATGGATTGTTTTATCCCCCGCTTTCGTTGGATTTGATTTGAATTACTTTACCGGCTTTTCTTTGAATGTACGGACGGAGAGGTGGAAGGGACGGGGGAGTCACTTTTCTTTTGTACAGGGGATTTGCTTTTCTTCTTCTTGTTGTTTTGTTCCCTTCTCCCTTTTAACTCTGCATCGTGATTTACCTGGTTTTATGATTGCCACTGGATTTGAACGGGGCGAAATTGTAAGATAGTGAGTGAGTGAGCGAGTGGGTGACAGATATATTACTAGAATCAAAGTATATGATGATTCATTTCCACCACAGCTGTCATATCACAGTAGCCATACAACATTACCAGTCGTGATCGTGTAACATTAATGTCTCCCCCATTAAGGGAACTAAGCATAAACCCCACTCGAGTAATAGGAACCTGGCATCAAGGCACAGTACGCTACTGTATACCAGAGATTCTATATAGCATTTGGAGCTCGCAATTACTTTTCATCCCCAAACCAAAGGAAGCAAATCAAGTTTTTTTTTTTTTTTAAAAAAAAAGGAAATCTCGTTTCATTTTTTATTCCGCTACCCCGCCAATCTCAGTCCTCGCTCAATTCGAGGGAATCGAACTCCTAGGCCCCCACTAACCGCGCAGGGGGGGTTGATTGTTCCTTGACATGTTAACCACTGCGCCAGCTAGGCATTTTCACGCCATATTACTACAGGAACAAACACTTATTCCTATTGTCCTGGAGGATGGGACGCTAGGGATGGTGAATACGGCTACAGTACATTGCTAGAATTCCCAAGAACTGGAGAAAAGCGGTGTCGGCGAGTTGCCTCATAAATATTTAATGCTGGGACGGAGTAATGTACGAGAGATTTATGCCACTAATACCATACCCAAATCGAATCCCGACACCAACTTAAGCGCTCTCCTGTACAGCACAATGCTGTACTGTACTCAACATAACCCGTCTAACCGAACATGTAACCAAAACACCTCAAATCCCCCTCACGGCCTTATCACAAGCCGCAAGATCTCCTAGATATTCCCTCGGGAGTACCTCAAAAGCGGAAGCAACCCCATATCTCCACAGGCATAAAAGTACCCTCCCCAAAAGTACCTCATCAAGAGCTCCCAGTCGCCACTGCCAGCACGCATAGGTTGTAAGGGCCTTCAACAATCTGTACCAAAAATATGCCCCTACGGAGCCCAATACGGACATGCCTGAAGACTAAACCTCTTACCGCACCCCTCACCACCGCCCCAGGGCTTACACAAATCCACGGCTGATACAGGCCATATACATGTGGTGCGCTCGCCAAGTCTGCTACACCCAGTCACCCGCACTAATTAGAGCACTTTGCGAGATTGTTCCCTTCACAGGTAATCACTCGGCTAACCTCGGTCATGCCCCCCCCCAGTCTACCACAGGGAACCAATGGCTAGTAGGAGGTATTTCCATTAAGCGCTGCGCCCCAAATCCAACTCTTTTCATACTGCCTACATGATACATCTCCGCTCCTGCCCAGTTCCCCCCCCGCAATTCCAGATTTGTTCGCTATGCATAGGTTAATCCTCCCAACAGACTGCAAGGTTAGATAGGTTTTCTAGCGTGCATTGAATTCGATTGCTCACTCGGAGGCGTACCGTAGGATGCGTTTCTTCGCTTGACACGGGGTGCCTAGCAACCCATAACGTTAGCGTAACAAGCCATACCAATTAAAACCGTGGGTTGTAAGCTCCCACAGTAATTGTTATGCTTTATATATATATATAATAATAAGACTCCAAAAACATTATATAGCGTCTCACAGATATATACATGAATCGTACATTACACGCACACAAACGCCGTCCGTACCGTGCCACGCCAGGGGATGTATATGTATAATCAACCGCCTAGTCCAACTCAAAAGCTGTCTACTCCCCAGCAATCAGCTTTCCCAAGATCAAACTCTGAATAACCCACTCGTCATCGACAACCCTAATGTTTCTTCCGGCGCGGAGTAATAACCTCTCGACACGTTTCCTTTCTTTCGAATCGACATATACAAACTTGCACCTCTCGCTATCACCCGCTTCCTCTTCTTGCACCTCCGCCTCCTCTTTATCGAGTCCGCTATCCTGTTTCCGGGAGAGTGCCTCAAGAGCAGCTTCCACGGTCTGCACGGCAAAGACTTTTCCCGCACCCATGGCGTACGCGAGGAATAAATACGGCTTCTGCATGGCACCACACAATGGGTCAGCACTCACATCTCTTCAAACGAGAGAGCACGAAGGAAGGAAGTAGATAAAAGGGGGAATACAAACCCACCGCCCAACCCCCGCACCTCCTTTCCCCATAACCACAACCACAAGTCCACCAGGTAACAACCTCTTCCTCACCCCCACCATGCCCAAGAGCCGAGCCTCCCGGGCAGGCACGTACTCCATAACTCTAGACCTGACCGCACCAGCAAGGTATGCGCTCTCGCCGGCGGGCAATAGATAGGTATCCCAGTCCAGTAATCGCCGCTCCCTGGCACAGTCCTCGACCCACCTGGGCGCAAGGCACGGTATTCCCAGGGCGAGAGCTTGTAAGAACTTTACGCGGCGTGAGTGCTTGTTCGCTATCACGCAGGTGAAGCCAACATATGCCGATTCCACCCTCGGAGTTAGGCCACGGCCAGTAGTGGTGGGGGCTTCTTGGTGGAAGAGGTCTTCGAAGTCGTTGTCTACGAGGCGACCACCGTTGCTAGTGATTCTATGCGAGACGGTGCGTTTCTCAGACTCGTTCTCGCCGAAGCTTAGAGCGAAGAGCATGTTGAAGAATAGGCCGCCGGCCGGTTTGGCAGGGATTGTGGTGATAGGGGTTGTCCGGCGGTTCCGGGATGGGGTGTTTGGAGTGGTAGTCGTTTGGTTGGCCCCACCAGCGGTGAGATCGGCAGTAGATGGTGTCGCGACTCTTGGTGGGAGGATTTGGCTGCGGTGGGGTATATCTTTATATGGACGTCCGGAGAATTGCGCCCAGAGTGTTCGGTTTAGGTAGATTTTTGTCAAAGGGATTTCGATAGTTTCGTCCTCGGTCATATCAACTGAAGCTGGTGTGACCCTGGGCTTGACTGTGACTATTGCATGACCTCTTATGTCCGTGAGACTCCGGCCGCCAACGTGCTCCTGTAGATCGGGCTCTCCAGCAGGTTTTTTCAGGCCCACAATGATCCAGATGGCCTTCTTCATCGATGGTTGGTCCACTTTTACCATGTCCCCAATTCGAAGATCTAGGCTTCGAACTTCCTTATCAAGAACATCTTCAGTGCCATCATCAAATACTACTTTGATAGAACCTTTCGAATCAGTGCTTAACACTGTCGCGGGGTGATAACACATCTTGACATCTTTAAACAGGGCAAACACCCTTTCTGGCGAAATAACACACGGGTCTAGTACTGGTGCCACAAACCCGGCAACCGAAAATGCAGGATTATTACTCTCAAGCTCGTCCTCTGATTCCGGTGCGGCCATCGGTGTCGGCGAGTCCATCGCTGCTCCCACTGCAGAGCCCCTTAGAGAGGTCGAAGACCTAGTGTTCCTCGCTGCTAGACGCGGCTTACTATTTGATCCCCTCCCGGCAGACTTCCGCTGTGCCTTGCCTCTCTTCGTCGTGGTTGTAGCAGTAGGCTTAGTAGACTTCGCAGATAGTGACTTTTCTTTAGCGCTGCTGGCAGTCTTCCGCTTAGACTCCGAGGCTTTAGGAGTGACCTCATCATCTCCACCTATGGAAGCCCGAACCCTCTTAGGCAGTGGGGGTTCCGCCACAGATTCCGCTCGTGCTGGTGCGGGGTTAGGAGCGGCATCACCGCCGACGCCTGCCACTAAACCAGCCATGTCGATATCGTCTGGTTCGGGCCGACTGCTAAGTAACGAGCTGCTATTCTCCAATGCTGCAAAGCTCTTCATAGCGGTACCACCAAGGCTTTTACTACCTTCCGGTAAAGAATTGGGTATAACGTCGTTCCCCCAATCCACGTTCTGTACCTGTCTCTCAGTCGAATTCCTCTTCCGCTTCCCTCGGACTGGAGATTCTTGCATAGACTTCCTCCCCTTCTCCCGGGAAGTATGAAAGCCGAAATTATTCGGTGGCGCGGACTGTGAGGTATTTAGCAGCATAGGAGATAGCATACCGTCTCGATCCCATGGACTAGTCTCCGGGATCGTCGTAGCACCTTGCTTCATTCTCCTCAACTCACCGGCTCGCGATGGAAATGGCGTTTCTAAGGCGGCAGGCGGCGAGCTTTGTTGAACGCCGACGGCTGGGCTCGAAAGCGTAGAAGGGAGAGGAGTTAAACTACTAGTAGGCAATGGCAACCCGCTATTAGGTTCTTCGAGGCTCGATGTTTCCGGCACAAATTCTGGTCCAGATTTTGTAGCAGCACCCCACTTTGCCGGTGTAGTGTCCGGCGACGGAATGTTAAAAGGTGGGAGATTTTTCAGTGAGGTTTTGACCATGCTGGTTCCGCTCGGGATAGGCGGTTGAGAATCTGCAATAGTCGAAGGGAGCATTCTTTGGCGGCGAAGGGGAGGCATATCTGCGGGGGGTTGCTGAGAAGCAACTAAAGCGGTAGACTTTGTTCGTCTGACCACTCGTAATGGCTCTACGTTATGGATGCTCTCCCAATCGGATATAGGATCCGGTTGGGTCTGTAGTACAGCTGACGTAGGAAGATCTAACGACTCTTTTGGTGAGGAAGTTGCCGCGATAAGAGTGCCAGGCGGTAACTTTGTAGATTTAGGTGGCACCGAGGATCCCCTAGATCCCATTGGCAAGCGTGGGCCCTGTTCAGGGCTCATGCTCTTCCTTCTACTATTCTGTGGTAATGGCGGCGCGATCCCCTCTTCTTCATCACCCGTTTCGTCATCATCAGGGTCTGTGGGGGAACCCTCCCGGAGCTCCTGCTCTTTGGCAAGTACCTCTGCCCGCCTCTTATCCGTCTTCCCTGATGGCTCCTCCCGGGACTTGGGCCGCCTCTCCAAAAAACTACTCTTCGAAATCTTAGCCCACGATGCTACCCTCTTAACTTCCTCAATCCCCTTCTTCCGTGCTACAGCAACCTTCCTCTTCCTCATATCCTCGGGAGAAACCATGCCATCATCAGACTCATCCACCTTCTCCTTCTCCGAATCGGGCCGCGTATGTTTCTGGGTCATTGGTAACGACGAATTGAGCACAACAGGAGAACTAGATCCACCTCCCCCGTCCCGTTTTCTCCCAGTAGCCTGGCCCATTCTTGCATGTCTCTTCCTAGCATTCTCCTCCCTTGCCTCCTGGGATTCTTGCATAGACATATAGACCTCCGTGCTTGGTTGGCCTTTTGACGACCTTGATTCCCTGACTGTAGTCGTTGCTCGCTGCTGCGGATGGGAAGGCCGATCCCGAGGGCGTGCCGAGTGGGATGACAATCTGGACATGGAATCCGCCATGACCTTCTCCAATTGCGCTTTTGATGGTGTTGGTGGAAGTGACGCTCCACCAGTCGGCGGCCTCACAGGAGAAGAAGTACTTTCAAACATCTGCGATAAGCTCAATCCAGTATGCAACCTCCCTCTCCGCCCTCCACTCGCTCCAACCGCCCCACCACAAGCTCCAAACCCGACATGCGCAAGCGGATTATATCCAGGTCCCGGGGTGGGCGTGGTCTTCTTAACAGGTGATGACGAGGAGTTATTACTATTCGGATGCCGAGGAGTATCGAACCTGCTATTCTCTGGAAAATAAGTAGTTCTTAAATCCGGGTCATCATCCAATTGTGTTTCCCCTTCTTCTTCTTCCTCCCCATAATCCTCACGTCTCGCATTCGTCATCGGCTCAGGACTGTTTGCAACAAGAACTTGTGCCCTCTCTGCCCCCTCCCCCTCCCCCTCCCCCTCTCCCTCCTCCTCCTCATAGTCTCCAAATTCCTCCGGCCCATCAACCTGCGTCTCCCCGAGATCTATCTGAGAATACCCGAGATCCAATCGTAAATTTCCCGTACGATCATGACTAAACGTCGTATGTTCACTCGCTCGGAAAGGCGTATCAGCCAGCGAAAACTTCCCTTCGCCTCCCGCCTCCGGCGAACCTATTAACCCCCGTGGTAACGGGGCCGGTACTGGAGAAGAACTGAGCACCTGAGTAGTTGGAATCGAAGAGGAATCGTCGTGGTCTTTCTGTAGCATTGTTAGAGGCAAGCTCCTGGAAGGAATGCAAGCACCTTGCTCTGCTGGGCGAGGTGGTGAGTGGAAGGGTAAAGATAAACACGTACGCAAAGAAGGCCTTGCAACCGACCAATATCCAGCGTGTCAGAGTCACCTGATGTTGTCATTATTTAGAGAGTTACTCATTATAGGACAGAAGAAGGTCTGTGGTGTGCTTTTCTTTATCACTTTCTTTTTCGGCTGGCTGCTGGTGGGCTGCACTCGGGAGTTGGAAAAAATGGTAGTGTGGGTTCAAGGGCAACAACAATGCGGCGAAGATATTCAGAACACCTTTTGGAGCAGGGTAGCGACAAGGATATAAAGCCCCACAGAACCAGAATTGTCATGGCAACCACCCCGCCATTTTAAGCCATGCACTCGACAGATTCAGCTCTGGGTGACGAGCACTACTGCTAGCGAAATCCAATGCCTGTCTCTCTTAGACCTTGAAAATAAAAACCGACCATTCCCCGCTCTACCCAAGCAGAGGACGTTGTACCGTAAGTTAGTTGTGTAGGACATATTAGATCTTATTCCATCCGGAGGCACATTGGGAGTGCTGGAAGAGTGGATAATGCCCGTTTGCTTGTAACACCCGCCCGTACCGTTGAAGGGATCTCGCTTGGGTTTCTGCCTTAGGATTAATCGGGGGGTGTGCATGAGGCGTTGTATCTGTAGTAAACATCTGAACAGGCCAACCATGCTTAAGCAACCTGATTGTCCCAGTGACTCAACGCTCAAGTTTTTGGTGGCGAGAATGGGATGGATAACATGATTGAATGAATGTCACTTGTGGTGGCCGAGAGGCCAATCCCAGAATCCTTAGAGAAGGAAGTTTAAAGAATTTACTTGAGGAAGCTGGTGTCAAGTTCGAGCTCCACGAGTATCGGTACTGATAATACGTGCAGTACCGGTACTTGTAGACTAGGACAGGTACCGGTACTGCGGTAGTAAACCAGTTATTTGATATTATGCATTATGATGTTCACTTCAGTACGGTACCCAGCGTGGGCCGGGAGGGACCTGACGCCTCCTTAAAAAGCAATCCAAGGGCTCAATTTCAGTCTAATAATAGCCTACGCAACCCAATTTCTTCCCCGAGGCTCCATTTAACCATCCTACGGTACTCGAGTAGAGTGTGGAGTGGCTGGGAGCTCCGGGTTATTATCACGGGTGAAATGCAAGCAGGTATGATATCATAGAAAAGAAACCCGACACCACAAGCACTGAGTTTGAAACCTGAGCACAGTGCCGTTAATCGACCACAGATCAACGAGGCCGTATGCCCAACTAGCGAGGGGAATGGCTCCTCCTCCTATTTTACCCCAAAAGTATACCACCCTGTGGACTCAATCAACAGGTTGCACAGAGCAAACAAGATTGGTAATTCTTCGACTACAACCACAGCTCTGGGAAGATATGGTTTCACAGAAGTACCCAGAAGGCACTCCACCCCAATTCTATGTTTTCCGATTTCCAATCAGAGCAATATCAGCAGAGGCAAGCAAAACTTCAAATCACCCGTGTATAGTCATTTCCGCCGTTACACCCACCAAGGCCCACTATTTATGTGTATTATGAGAGCAAAGTGAATTGCCCATGAAGGTTGAGTCCGAATGCCCACAACTTTCCATGAAATTCGATTGCAAGCCTTTTCGTGCTCCCAAGTCTCATTGGCCAAGATCTATTCCCGCTAAATTATCCCACACCTAAGATTCTCCACAAACATATCTCCTGTATTGGGCTCTCGTACGAAATCACAAAAACTACTCACAACTGCTACCAAACATCTCTTCACTATTCTCAACAAGATTTCTAACACGGGAATAACTTTCAGAGGGGTGCGTTAAGGGCGGTTGATAGCGCGGGCATATAAGAGAACCTCCCCCGTTGAAATGGGCTAATCTGCCTGCCACAGTTTCTTAACGAGAGCGATCAGATGAGAGCGTTGGTGTGTCTCATGGGTAATCACTCGGTCACGTTTTCCGGCTTGTGGTTTGCGGCGGGGAGGTTGGAGAACTTACAAGATATTGGGTCGCATTATACTATATTATTGCATAGCGGCCATGGCTATTCTGTTTCCTAAAGGCGAGAAGAATAAAAAAGAGACGAAGCGCAATGTAGAATAAAAGTAGCTGATATTATCTTTAGAGCAAATGAAACAAAAATTTCCATCAAATATCCTAGTAAAGCTTTCCCCGCCAGGGTCCATATATCAACAAGCATCTTGAAAAACGAAAAATCTTAAAAACCCAGCAATGACCTCTGCGAGCTATGCAGTATGCATAATATAACATATCACCCAGTACACCTCTCACAAGGCTCCAGCCACCTCAACCCGACCCCCTCCACAACTCTTCTCTCCGCTTCAACCATTTTTTCGCCAACCCTCCACGTTCCATCAACCCCCGTGACCCTCCTTCCAGTGACCCTCTCGAACACACCTTCGCTGGTGAACTTCCAGCCGTGCTCTCTATCGCACCAGAGCCTCAAATCCCGTTCAAATGTTGTGCCGCCGGTCCAGCCCAGGAGCGCGGAGCCAACGCTTACTGGAGGGGCGAGAATTATGTCTACTCGGCGGTGCAGACCGGAGGTTGGCGCGAGGAATACCACGAGGGCTTTCTCCAGAGAATCGAAACCGTAGCGGTGAGCATTCACAGTTGTTGTGTTGTTGAGTTCCCGACCGAGGTGTAGAGTGTGCGTTATATGCCCGCTTGCTTCGAGTTCGGAAACGAGCTCTTTCACAACGCCGCCGGTGGTCATGCTGTGCGTTGTATGTGATAAAAGAATGTCCACGTCGTGGATTTCCATCTTGCCGCGGCGGTACCCGCCAACGATGGTGTAATCCATTCCCGCCCGGAGCTTGCCAGCAGCCTTCCCAACGACCGCGGCAATCTCCCTCGCCTCGTTCCTTGATATCGGACTCTGAAATTCGTCGAAATACTTGACCCCGATTTGCTGTGCGCGGGTAAGTTGGCCCCATCCATGGTCCACTATGTCCTCTAGTGTCTTCCATCCCTTATCGTAGAAGAACTCTCGGGCGCCGACCGGACCAACGCCCCAGATCGAGGAGAAGAGTTTAAGGATGTTGAAGGAGGGTGACTTTTCCAGCTCCCGGACAACCGCTAAGCTATGGTCCGGGGAGGCTATGTACTCCTGGAAAAGAGCAGAGGATTTCCCATCGCAGCCGGGGAGGAGAGAGACTTCTGAGGGGGAGATTAGCGGGTATGGGTAGGCTTGGAGAGTAGCGATCGTGGTGGAGTAGGCGCGGACGCCAACGCCGTCAGAGGTGAGGATTCGCGAGAGCTTTATAGTGTCCAAGAGGGAGATGAATTCGGCGTTGGGGGAGATGAGGGGGGTAGGGCGGCAGCAGGAGTATTTGTTCTGAGGCAGGTTAGTAGACGACGGTGGTGCGATGGGTAAGTACAGAATGGTGTACAAACGTGTTGTTGTGCCCAGTCGGGCATCTCTTTCAGCAACCTAGGTCTACCCCTCGAGGCAATCTTCTCCCGCATCTCTTCATACTCTGGTGTGCTCTGCCTTGTCGTACCCCCAGAGCCCGGTTTCGATATCGTCATCAACTCATCAATCCCCTTCCTCTGTCTCCGTGTCGCATACAAGAGCTCCATATCCTGAAGCTTCCTAATGTCGTCACGCGCATCATGTTCCTTCTTCTCTCTATACCGAGCCTGATCACCCCTAGCCCTCTCCAATATCTCCTTCCTGAGCTGCCGGTCCGCCGCATCCTTCTCCGAAGCACTCTTCTGTTCCTCATTCTGTCCGGGAGAGGATACGAGCGATGGCCGCTTCGACGGTTGTACATAGCCAGTAAATACAATATACTCATCGATAGGAAGAAGTTTTGAATTCTCATACGATTCCGTGAACCACTTAAGTTTCACAACCCTAACCTTTTTAGTGTCGGGAGACATTTTGGAAGAAACACTTAGTCCCCGTCCACGAAGCTCGAATTCACAGCGCTTGGGCATGTTGATGTCCCCGACAAACAGGCTGGCCTCAGCGGGGTTGCTGGTCAATGGACATTTGCAGGATCGGAGCTGGCTCGAGATCTCATTGGCTTTCGGCTGGGTTAATCGGGTCGGGAGGAGAAATGTCGGCGGGAGGTGTGAGAGGTTAGGGGGAGTAGAAGACATGGTAACGGGAATGTTCAGACGAAAGCCAGGAGGAGTTCATCTGATGGGGAAGACGTTGGTAGCCGGCAGCATAGGAGGCGGAGAGAGGGGGGACGGTCTGGAGGAATAATAAGAGGAATAATATTGATGTCTATGGTTGTGTTTGTGATTGTGCTTCTTCTGGTGAGTGATCGTGCGGGATGTGATATGAGGCGCGCTGGGCTTGGGCAGGCCGGCCCCACACAACTTCACGATATCGCCAGTAGAAAATACTATCTCAGGCGGCGCACAGACCATTGTGAAGGAGCGCACGGCAGCTGGAGGAAGGGAGGGAAGACAAGGTTGGTAATGCCGGGGGAGGGGGCGGTCCAAGCTAGTAATCAAGGCAGGATCAGGGGATCAAGGGTTGCGGATTGGCCGGGTTGGTTGGTTTTCCATGGTTGGAGTGCATAGTATGGTATCATAACTTGGGATCGTGTCATGCCGGTACTCGAGGACAGTGGGGACAGAAAGGAAGGGAAGGAGAGAGATAGATATAGGTGAAATTGAAGTGAAAAATTTGACGCTCTAGAATTTATTATCAGACCTAGTGATGTCGTTCGCTGATGGTACCGTACCTATGATACCGATAACCGATAACGCAGGATACCCTCTCCAGATCAAATTTGCCCTTGTGCGTATGATGTCTCGTTTACAGCCGAAGTCGCGTGTGCAAGCTTTTCTAGCCCTCCCCGCCAAGTGGCCCAGATAAAACCCTAAACCCTAAACCCACAGCAAGCAAGGGCTTCAGCTTGGCATTTCAACGTCATGGGTGACCGGGGTTGCTTGACTAAGCGTTGATTACTATGTATATCATACCGGTGCCAGTACCGTAACCTATTGACTCGCGCAGTCCCATAACATTACCGTACTAGGGGCGCCTAAAAAGGTCGTGAATGGGTGAAAGAAATGCGCCGCATATGGCATAGATGTTTTAGCATCACATCAATATGGATGGAAAAAGGTTAGTATCAGAGTCAAATTGGTATTGAAGCTAGAATGGTTTAAAGAGAAATAATGAAGATCAAGTGCAACTATGTGATCCCTCAGTCTTACTTCTTTGGCCAATTTCCCAACCATGCTCTTCCCATCATATATCTTATTAATCATAGAATAAAACACTTCAAGGCCACCCGCATGAGCAAACTTAGTTACATCGGACGCACTTAGAACCAGCGTAGGAGCTATCCCATTGCCGGAGATTTAGACCACATCTGCAGTATCTGTAAAGCCGGTAGGAATCTGGATCAAAACTTTATCGTACCCGGGCAGAAACTGTCGACATCCTAACCCTAACTGCTAACCCCTCTCTCGCGGAAGGATACAAGCAGACGGAGACTCTACCAGTGGGAAGAACTGCGCATGTGGAAGAGCCTCCCGTTTGACCATAAGTTAACTCACGATATTTAGTGTCATTGGCGGCGGTGGTGGTTGCACCACACAACGAGAGCTTTGTTGCCCAGCTCCCGTCGCTTGATCTCGCAAAACCCTCACTTCCGTACCCCTAACCCTCGCTCATCCACACCCGGCCACGCCCACCCCCCCCCCCCCCCTTCCTTTCTTTCCCGTGCTGAGAGCCCGAGACCCTCAAGTTAGAACACCATCCCATATCATCAATCGCTCCACCGTCGCGTCCCTCTTACACCATCGTCCCTATTGGAGCCCAAGAACTACTGTCCGCCTCTAGATTGCAATGGCCCGCTCTTCCCGTCCTCTCGCCGGGGACGAGGACGAGCAACAAGCATCGTCGGAAAACGCCTTGCAATTTCACGAACCGCTCTCATGGAAAGCTGGCAAGCCTATTCCTACTGGTACCCTCATAACCCGTCTCAAGGCACTTTCTAAGGAACTTGTCGCGCTTGAGCAGGAGGCTGTGGATCGCGACAGTTTGGCGACTCCGGCCAAAGAGCTGGTATCAGTTGGCTTACTACAACACAAAGATAATGGCGTCAAGGCCTACACAGCTTGCTGTTTAGCAGATATGCTGAGACTTCATGCGCCAGATGCACCTTACACCGCCGTTCAGCTCAGGGTTGGTCTGCTTCTTCCCTGCACTATTGACTTGCATTTCCGCACACGCGACGATGTCGTCTTGATTGTCTGGGGATTTCGGCAAATTCGTGTTTTACTCATTTTTAACTGACATGTCCTCGTCGCGTGTAGGATATCTTTGAGCTTTTCGTACGGCAGTTGAAAGGACTCGCGGATGCCGAAAACCCATATTACCAACAATATCTCTACCTTCTTGAATCACTAGCGTCCGTAAAGTCCGTCGTTTTGATATCCGATATTCCCAATGGCGAGGCCATCACTCTAAAAATTTTCACCACATTTTTCGATCTAGCAAAGCCGGACGGGCCCAAGAATGTAGAGTACCAGATGACCGACATTCTCATCCAGCTCATAGAGGAGTGCAATTCTCTCCCAACGGAGGTGGTGGATATAATTGTCGCACAGTTCTTCCGGGTCAATCAAGCGGCTCTACAGAACTTGGCTGGCAAAAAAGCGAAGCCCGGTGTACCGGACGCGAAGGACAAAGGCGCGGGGGTGGCTTCAAAGGGAAAAGATGAGGACAAACAAATGAAACTTGTCAGCGCTTTACCGCCGCCCGCATACAATATGGCCAAGTCTATCTGTAATGCATCTGTTGATAAAATGGCACGCCACATATGCCAGTATTTCTCTGAAGTTATTCTCGATGCCTCGCCTTCTTCAAGAGCACGCAAGGCTGGTGGACGACATACATCAATGTCTCCGGAGTCCGATATGGACGATCTAGACGCTGAGACTGCTAATCACGAGCCTTCTGCGGAAGATCTACAAGAGCTACACAAAGCCCATCTTCTCGTTAAAGAACTCTGGAAAGCTTGTCCCTCGGTTTTGCAGAATGTGATACCACAACTGGAGCAAGAGCTTTTGGCGGAGAATGCGGAGCTACGAATACTGGCGACCGAGACAATTGGCGATATGGCACTGATAGGAAATTTCGGTAGCTCGGCCCCTGTCACATGGAAAGCATGGATTGGTCGTGCCAATGATAGATCAAACATTGTTAGGTCCAAATGGGCGGAAGCGGCAATCAAGATCATCAGGGAACGCTCTGATCTTATGGCCGTACAGCTTGTTGAACCTGTGGCGGGGAAGCTTAATGATCTGGATGATCGAGTGAGATTAACTGCATGCATTTCGTTGGGCGAACTCGATTACACAACCATAACAACCAAACTAGGCGCGGACCTTTCCCCATTCAATACGTACGATACGGCGGCAGCGACTGGGGCTTCTACTGGAAAAGCCAAGGGGAAATCCAAAGTTACTGAGGAGGAAACGTCGGGCTGGGGAAAGAAAATCCTGCATAATTTGGGCGAGAGGGTTAGGGATAAAAAGTTTTCAGTCAGATGGGAGGGAATGTTTTGTCTTGCCCGAATGTGGGGTATGGCATATCCCGATATCCTCTCGGGTAACGAGGTTGTTATGAATCAGCTCGGCTGGATTCCTAGTAAGATTCTGGACACATTCTACATTAATGACGCTGAGGTCAATGTCTTATTGGATCATGTTTTATTTGGTGTCCTGATTCCCGTCAACTATCCACCAATTGAAAAGATAGAGAGTAGGATTGCTGATAAGCAGACCAACGGAAAGAGCAATGGAAAGGGAAGAGAGAAAGATGCCGCCGAGGCGGAGAAGGCAAAGGAGAAGGAGATACAAGAAGGCGACAAAATCCGCGTCCAGAGGTTATTAGTCTTGGTGAGAGGCCTTGACCCAAAGGCAAAGAAGGCTTTATTTGCTGTCCCATTGAGGCAAATTTCGTATGCCAAAGTCATGGACGTGTTTTTGAAATCTTGTGAGGATTATAATGTGAGGTCGCTTCCCTTATTTCCCGTTAGGCTGCTAACGTGTCACAGGGCGGCATAATTGACGATGGCGCTGAAGAGGACCTCGTTAAGAAAGCGCTTCATAAGTTCATCGAATGGTTATCCCAGAAGCTCCCCGACACCCCCAAAGCTAAGGAGAATTTGATGAAGTTCGCAAAACTTCATGACCGCCGATGTTATCAACTAATCAGATTCTGTTTCAGCCCCGACAGCGACTACAGAACGGTGGTCAAAGCGCTCAAAGAGATCAAGAAGAGGATTACAGAAGCGCCTGGATCCGCAATGACAATTATGGAGACATTGACCCCCTTGCTATACAGAGTCAGTCAACTAATTTACAACAAGAGTCACGTGCCGCACATTGTGGAGTTCTCCAGGACGGATGAATATTCACTTGGAGCCGTAGCACATGAGGTTCTGAAGGTATTTATACTGATGGTGAAAAGGTTTAGATATTCGCTTATTTTTAAATAGGAAATGTCGTCTTCAAATCCTGCTGTATTCAAAGCAAATGTTAAAGCCCTCTCCGATCTCCTCCAAGAGCAATCCTTGTCCAAGAACTATGGTGCGGCTGATTCCGGTGCAGTGGATACGCTAAAGGCTTGTGCGGGCTTCGCCAAATTTTATCCCAAAGACATGCCCCAGGAGCGCAAGCTTTTGGATGCGCTAGTCAATTTCTCGTTGACCGGGAAGCCACCCGCGGCAGCCAAGCATGCGGTATCCATTTTGATGTATTCCGCGAATCGGAAGGTCATGTATGCTTCGGATTTACTGAGGGCGTGTGTTAAGAATTTCAAGTACGGAGAAGAGCACTTCTTAACAAAACTAGCCTGCCTTTCGCAGTTGGTGCTTTTAGCACCCGACCAATGTGAAGACGAATCTAAGGCGATCACTGCTATTGCCAAGGGTGTATTATTTAAAGTGAGAAACCCGGCAACAGAAGAGGATCAGGAGAGCTCAAAGGAGTGGATCGACGACGAACTTCTCGACGACGAGTGCAAAGCAAAATTACTTGCCCTCAGGATTTTAGTCAACAGACTTAGAGCTAACGCTGGGACTGGGACTGGGACTGGGACTACATTGGAGAGTGTTATGACATTGCTTATCAAATTGGTGAATAATGAGGGAGAGTTATTTCCGGAGAAGAATACACCGTTTGTCACCAGAGCATTCTCTCGCCCAGTGGGAATTTCCGCTAACCATGAGCTACAGACGATCTCATCAATCCCGCCTCCGATTACTTGCAGCTCAGTTATTACTGAAGCTATCTTACAACAAACCCTATGAGGAGCTCATCACCCCACTCGACTTTAACAGACTAGCGTGTGTCGCTCAAGACAATTGCTTCGAAGTTCGTAATGGTTTTGTTAGCAAAGTTAAGAAATATCTCGGCACAAATAGACTCGCACCTAGGTACTATACAATCTTATTTCTCATGGCATATGAACCTGTTACGGAGGCCAAAAACGAAACAATCACCTGGATAAAGGCTCGCACAGCGCGCATGAAGTCAACAGACGGCACGATGGAAATCGTGTTCGCCAGGCTTCTAAGCTTACTCGCCCATCACCCGGACTTTGGCACAATGGTAGACGACCTCGCAGATTTTGCCAAGTAGGTTTTCTCTCCCTTTTTTTCATCTCGCTTTTCTTTTCTTTTCACCTTTCGTTCGGTATTCCTTGATTTTCCAAGTCATGTATGCAGGGTGGAAATAAACCTCCACACCCCTTTTCCAATTACGACGAAGTTTAGGGGGGAATGAAAATGCCGGGATAGAAATTTCCGAAACCGAGCAACAGAGATATACGGGGCTAATGAAAGTGTGCGCGCGTGGTTCTGCAGATTCATCCTCTTCTATCTAAAAGCCGTAGCGACTGAAGAAAACCTCAGCCTGATATATCACGTCGCCCAACGTGTCAAGCAATTCCGCGATGGGCTAAACAAAGACGACAGTGAGAACCTCTACTACGTCTCCGAGCTGGCTCAGGCAGTCGTACGCCGATACGCCGACTTCCACCACTGGAGCATTCAGATATGGCCGGGGAAGATGCCCCTCCCAGTAAAACTCTTCGCGCCCATGACCAGCGAGGAAATGAGCCGCAAGATCGCTATGAAAACGTTTCTCCCGGAGGGGATAGATATCAAGTTGGACAGTCTGATTAAACCTAGATCTGCCGGTCGACAGGGGAAGAAACGCAAGCCCGATCTTGCAGCCCCCTCGAGCCGCACCCCCTCCGCCACACCCGCGAGGAAGCGCTACAAAACCTCCCCATCGGCGGTAACCACCCAACCAACTGCTCCTAGAGAAGGGGCGGTAACCAAGGAGGCGGCCGGAGGGGCGGCAGAGAAACGCAAGCCCGGCCGCCCACCAAAAACCCCAAAGCAGAAGAAGCGCCCTTCGACGGAGGTGTCCGCCTCAGAGCGCAGACGCAGCGGAAGAGCCACTAAGAATGTCAAGTATGCAGAGGACGACGGGACCAGCGACAGCGAAGAGGAAGTCTCTCTCAACGACGACTCTGAAAGCGACGTTGAGATGGAGGACGGCGATGAGGTTTTTGATAAGGAAGCCTCACCTGAAGCCTCAGATGCCGAAGCCTCAGATGAGGCGGCGCCCGAGGAAGGGGCAGAAGAACAGGTGGGGGCAGAAAAGCCAAAGAGAGCAGCACGTGGCATCGGGCGGCCGAGGAAGGATGCCGTTGTGGCCGTTTCCTCCGGAAGACCGAAGCGGAAGGGTGTAACCACTGCCGCCAGCGCGAATGGCGGGAAGAAGGCCACGTTACCAGCCAAGAATAAAAGGCTGGAGGCGAAGAAGCGTGTAGAAGAGGAGGATGACGATAGTTCAGAGCTGTCGGATCCACCGTCGGAGTTGAATTAGCTTGTTTTGTTTTTGTCTTCTTTCCCCCCCCCCTGAATCCTTTGTCTGGGATATCTCCGTGGCAGTGAGTGGATAGAGCAGAGCAGAAGGAAGGCGAACTATAGTAATGAAAAGAAATAACGACGATCTTTGGCTGTGAACGGATGATTGGTTTTGTTGGGGGTGGCCCGCTTTGATTTTTTCTCTCCTCTAGGTTGGTTTCTTTGTCTCTTAATTGACTCATCTTTGTCAGTTAGTTTTACGTCGCGCGGTTTTGATGAATGGGTTGGGCCGGGGGTAATGTACGGTATATGTTCCAAACTGTGATTGTGCCGGATTCGTGATCGGCGAATTGGCCATGATTACTCTTTACTTCAAGATATCATACTTTATGACAAGATAGTCTAGATGTGGGCTCAACGGGAGGTTAAATTTAGCTCGTTTTTGTTTTGATTTACTCAACACCCATGTGGCCGATCGATTGGATGAATCACGGTTTGTCACTCGGTGCACGCGAAATTTTCGTAAGCGATGTTTTAAAATCGATCAGCTGCTAGTTTGGCGCTAGTAGCTAGTGTTCTCGAGATACGTACTACCTGGGGGATAGTAGCCCTGGTGAGAGGTGGTCATGCCTTTATCCACTCCGCCCGTCTCGGAACCCTTGCTAGAATGTGCCGGCCGTGTACCCCGTCCTCGGCATGTTCAGGAAAAATTACTTGTCGCCCGGAGATACTAAAGATAGCTTGAGCTCTCCACTCACATACTCTGTGAATATATACTCTCCCACTCACCATCTGGTAGCCAGCTCCTAGAAAATTAAGTCCATAAGCAAGGCTTCAATCTAGGTAAGTCGATGTGCTAAAAAATGCTTAGGGATTCGGGTGGGAGGACTGGCGTCATGCCGTTATCGACACTGCGTAACTTGTCAAGGATGTCCGGTTAGTGTTGTAGTTTAGGTATTATATAACCTGAATATCAAACCTACAATATCCTGTCAGAACTAGCTTCGGGTCCGCTTTACCTCCTCCATAGGCAAGGAAAATGGAAAATTAATATACCGGGCGTTTTACAATGGAGGTTTTTTCTTCTTTTTCTCCCTGCAGGGCGGGAGGAGAACTAAAGTGTGGGTATTCCATTTTTGAGTTGCTGCGCAGACAGCGGATGGCAGTAGGGAAGGTCTGTGCTAATGGGTGGGTTTAAAAGAGATGTCGAAGACACCTGGCACTGCGGCGGGGGAGGGGGGGGGGCGGACTTGTACTCGCAGATATGAATGAATATATACGTATCAAAAGTATCGCCCGGGCTGTGTAGTTTTATATCCTGCTATATGGTAGTGATGAGTACAGTACAAAAAGCGCCCGCCACTGTTGTTTAAAATTACAGAGAATCACCCATACTAAGGACATCCAGGGAGCAAAAAAAAAAAAAGCCTCCATCGGAACCTTCTAGCTGAGGAAGAGAAACACCACCCTTCCATTAAGATCCTAAATCTAGCTTTCAGTGGGATAAATATTAGTTCCCAAGTTGATATTCTATTAAATACCTAGCTGGTGCGGTGGTTAACATGTCAAGAACAAATTAACCCCTGTCGCAATTAGCAAGAGCTCAGAGGTTCATTCACGCTGACTATCAGTTATTATTATTGAACGATTCGTTATGTGGGGCAGGAGGATTCTGCGGCTATGGGGAACTATCATAATATTCTGCATGCTAAAATACCTATCCAAAGTAGCCTTCGCGAGTGAAAAAAAAACCTCTCGGCCCTAGGAGCGCTGGAAAGTAGCCTCTAGAGGTAGATGATTTAATATGCTGTGAGTCCTCTTGCTCTCTACGCACTAAAAGGGAGGTTGGGAGTGATGGAGAGAAATGCCCTAGGCGGTTTTCCTATCTGCGACGGAGGGAGGATGAGAGGAAAAGGTGAAAGGAGGAAAGGAGAACAGCGGAGAGGGTCGAGGACATTCAGTTCCCGCTACTGGGGAAATCGTACAAGGATGTAGCATGCTCAAGTGTATTGCACGATGATAGAGGGTGGCCGAGCGCAGTGGGAATCTACTTGCTCTCAGGATGTTCGACGCAAAGAGAGGCGGAAGGGGGGGGAGGGGAGGGGAGGGGAGAGAGCAAAAGGTCAGAAGGGATAACAACGCGAATTTGACGGAAGATTAGGAATGGGAATGATCGAATGGTGTCTCTCTGCAGGCGAAGGTTATAAGTGGAGTCTAGTAAAGTGGGTAATGCAATTTTTACCACCAGGACTACCGCACGCTATTTTTGCCATTCCTTCATGGCAGCGCAAGGAATAGCATCGAGAGTGGTACTTGTCCCTAGGCAAGAAGTATCCGAAAATATGGGTCTTGGGTTTGTGATATAATAATACCCAAGGATTTTTTGCCATATATTTTGCGACCCGTTGTCTCGGATACACTTCTTGCCTGGGACATGTATTACTTCTAGAAGTTGAGATCGACACCGCCTCGGCCCAGCGGCGTTATTACTACTTCGTTCCCCTTCTCAGGAACCAAAAGATGTGCGGCCACAATAACCTGCCCGGCTCGAACTCCCCTGTTCCATGCTTAGTTGTGCCTCTGAAAGTTCGTCGATTCCAAAACATGCAGAATAGTGCAATCGACGAAGCCCCGCAGAGCTCATCGATGGGCAAGGGTTGTTTTGCCAAATAAATCTACATGGCGGCAATATCTAACCTTTCAAGAGCACCGCTCTCCTTTTGTTATCCCTAGAATAGCTGGGTAGGCGCCGCTCAATCCTCTTTTCCTCTCACGGAGCTTCTTTCCTCTTCCTGTGGTGATCTCTCCTAATACCCAATCAGTCTGCCATGTGACTAGAATCCTCGGCCTATCTTTAGTTATAACGGCCTCAAGGACACTATCTGCACTATCCTTGTATTTCAGAAGAGTCTCTGGGGGTTTTCCCCATAATTTCCGATCTAGGGCTATCATCCATTATCCCAGGATACGGAGCCTTATTACTCAAGTGCCTGGTACCTTTCGATATCACTAACACGAGGTTGACTAGAGATGGCGATCATATCCAACGGGATTTGGACCTTGCATCTCAGACTTAAAATGGGTCTCCCAGTAAGAAACAGTCTCGTATTCAGCGATTCCCCCAGGATCTGGTGCGGAAAGCGCAGAAACCCGACTCCCTGATTTGCTACAACCCCGTGTAGTGCATCAATATAGATGATTGCTTGCTGGAAGCACCCTAAAGCTGTAGGAAATAACCCCAGAAAAGCTGGCACTCAGAAGGCCTCGGTGGCCGCCCCCGGAATTCCCGGCTGCCCCGTCAGAAACTACCTCAGCAGGCTCCCGATCCCGACAGTTGGCATTTACTCCTTTTGTCTACTGCGGCTGTAGCATAAGCAATTAATTACAATATTCGGATCAAGTGTCTCATCACATAGAACATCGGTAATTGAGGAACTAGCATGTGTAAACAGTTGCTCGAGGATTACGAGCCCAATGCAAGCTTTTCCTATTCCTAGCGCCGCACCGTAAAACAGGATGGCGCCATTTGATAGGTCGTTCCTATCCTATCGCCAAACTTAGAACTCGCGAGCCTCCAGAACCACTCTCGGCACGAACACTAGTTACACCATTGTATCTTCCATGACCTCAAAGGTGAGACCAGAAATAGGATCCGTGATCCATCATCACTGAAAGTTGTGTAGTTGCGGGTGGTGGTGGTGGTGGTGGTGGTGTTACCCGCAACAAAAGAATTGTCGTTATGGTTGAGTAGGTGTTGACAAAGCTACGGTCCATATTCCCTCAATAGGATATGGCGATACCTGATAATACCAGTGAGGTTTTTGCGGAGATGGTCAGCTTCTACCAAAGACGGGATGGCACTTTACTCGTACACTGGATGCGAAAAAGCAACATGCTTTACGAGTACTTTCTAGGCACAGTGCAGAGTAAATCTCTTGGCATGGGCCCTCGACCCCAAGCGATTGGGCACAGAACCTGGAATCAGAATTAGAGTCATGAGGTCCCGAGCGGAGCACCGTTTCTTGAAAAGTCGCCTTATCTACCGACGGGTTCTTTAACCACATGATAGGGACCTACCGGTAATGTTGTCAAAAAATGTGCCCGGGCGGGAAGGGAGCAAAGATGGAATCTGACTTGTTACACGAGTTTCATTACCGTTACCTAGTGGGAGGGTCGATCAGTGTTTTTAGTAAATTACTTCATGCTTTGGGTTGCAGATCGTTCCTGTAATAACTAACGACTAAGGTTACCTTCAACCCGCCGCCTTACCAGCAAGTCCATGCTCTTGAATGTCAGAATTTGTCCAAGGAGTTAACCTTTCCACCCTCTCCAAAACAGCATGGGCATGCAACAGGATCAAGTGCGTACTCTTACTCTGCCCGAAACTACTACGATCAGTAACCGTCCATGAACCTTGCAAAGCACCACTTCAAGTATGACAATATCACAGACTCTCACTCGCGAATCCCCTTCAATATCACCCCTGCGGAAGAAATACGAGAGGAAGTGAAAAGTAAGATCGCTGATGTGTTCAGTGAGGGGCATTCCAGAACAGATGTCGGAGAGCCCGAGATGAAAACAAACAGGGGATTGAAGGAAGCCCTTCTCCTGACAAACTCTCCAGACACGACGAGAAAAAAACCGATAAAGAGCATGACAGGACAATGTCGTGCACAGGATAATATCGCATCTCTAAGGGTATTAGTAAGTAAACAGGATTTACTCTTCGTTGTTGCAACCAGATTTGCCATATGCGACATTATCCTGTCGACGACATTGTCCTATCATGCTCTTTTAGAAAGAACTTACGAGAATCTAAAGGCAAAAACCTAAAAAGCCAATGCTATACATAACTATCGGGAATCCCGAGAGCCTAGTGAAATCGCTAAAGCGCCTAGCATATAGCGGAGGCTTTCCTGACCTCTAACGCCCCTACACCCATCCCGTACAAGGCAAACCACGATAACCACGAAACCAAATCCCCTCCAATTACCTTCTAGAAAGCCCATGCGTGGAAATTTCAATTCTCAGCCTTACTCAACCCCGAAGGCGATCCCGTATTCTACACGTACCCCCTTCCCGGATTTAATTGTACTCGAGAATAGGCATACCCCCGCCGTAGATCAAACACGCGCGCAAACCCGATCCTCGGAATACGAGATTTACAACATGCTTATCCTTTCTATCGCTCGCATCGTGCGGTGCGGATTTTGTCTTTGTGCAACACAGGCCATGCCCCCCTCGAGGTGGCGCAGCGCTTTCGGCGGGCGCGCTCATTGGCATACCGGGATTGCAACCTAACGTGCGTGCTTACCGTCTATACGAGCAAGGAAAGGCGAATAGAATTGTGCGAAGGGATCAAAGGCTATTTCCTGGTTCCTGAATTTGTGATGGAGGGAAGTACGGGCAAGGGAATTGGGAATATAAAGAGCTAGTTACCGGCCAGCTGGATTTTGGCACCATCCGGTAATTGGATAATTCGGCCCTTTAGTCTCTCTTTCCCTCACCTGCTCATTCGTTCATTTTCGACTCTTTCACCCAAAAACACGAGCGCAAAGAGCAAAGCGAGCGAGTAGCACTCAGAGCAAGCAAATTAAACACCATGAAGTCCTTCACAGCAATTAGTTTTATCCTTTCCATGGCAGCCGCTGCTGGAGCCTCGCCTCTGGAGCAGATTTTCGGAAGGGCTGTGGGAGATAAGTGCTCTGCCCCCGAAGGCAGTGGGACTTGTAAGAGTACTTCGGCATGTGAGTGCGATAGTTGAAATTTTGTGTGCATATACCAACACTGACGCAACTCCCCAGGCAATGGGATATCTTACCCACAGGCATTATGCCCTAATGATCCTGACGACATACAAGTACCTAACCCCCCCACGATCTTGAAGCCGAGGTAGAATAACTGCTGATATACACAAAGTGCTGCGTCGAAATTTCTTGCTCAGTTCCTGCTGGCAAGGGCTTCTGCCGTAGTCGCTCCCACGATGGCTGTTCCGGCGGTAGTTTCCACCCTGGCACTGGAGCTGTACCTCCCCCTCCCCTCAACATTCCTTTCCAAGCTAACTCCGCTCACTAGCCCTGGCCCTGTCCAGGCGGCGACGACATACAATGCTGCGTCAAATCTGGCACAACCCCCACCGACCCCCCCCCCGGTGACGTTGGAGCCAAAATCCTCGCCAAAGCCCTCACCGCGGCGGGCACACCCTATGCATGGGGTGGCGGGTCGTGCAACGGCCCATCAGAAGACAAACCACCTTACAAGCACGGCGAAATCGGCTACGACTGCTCTGGACTCCTCTGCTGGGCCGTATGTCAAGTCACTCACCACGACCTCTTCAAAGCCGAGCTCCGAGTCACTCATAGTATGTACTGTGCCCCCGATGCGACGCTTTCCAAATACAATATGCAGAAGGTGGATTATGCACAAAGGAAGGCAGGTGATGCGGTCTTCTTCGGCAATGCGTGCGATTGCACAGCTGGAAAGAGGGAGTCTATCCATCATGTCGGGATTATGATGTGAGTTTACTTCTGGGGGGGGGGGGGGTTGATGGGGTTGATGCTAATCTTAGGGGGGATCAGGGACTCGGGAACGAGGATGTGGAACGCACCCAATGATCAGATCAATAAGGTTCTCGAGTCGGATATCTCGAAGTTTGGAGAGAAGCCGTGTCCGAAAGTTATTAGGTTTTCGTAAAGGTTGGACAGGTTCACGGAATCTCACTCGGCAGGCAGTCCGAATTTTGGCTAAATTGAAGGATAGTGGCAATTGGATAGCTGCTGGCTTGGTTGGGTGTCTTGTACTTCTTTTCTCTCTCTTTTGTTCCAATCTCCTTTTTATTTCCGACTTTATGGACAATATTGAACCTGGTTACTATAAACCTTCCCAAAGCTGGGCAAACATTGAGACGAGTCCTTACCGCCAGCAAAACCATTTCATTGCTCGTGCGCATCCATGACTTCCCAGACTGTCAGATACCCCCCACCGCACGGTTTGTGCAACTGTGCTTGTTGAATATTTCGTGGCTGCTCGTCTCCGCCACCATATACAAAACCACCATATTGCATCCCAATCAGGACCTATAGAAGGTTGATGAAACACATCCCAATCCCATCCAGCGAGGGACTCCAATGGGAAATAATAAATTCAAGTGAAACATCACTTACGAGCATTATTACCGGAATTTCTCACATGTGCTTAAGTTACCTTCCCATTCTCCCCACCTATCGATAGGAGGCGCACCCGCGAGGTAAGATGCGCAGGAAATTGGGAAATTCCTCTTCTCGGCGAGAAATTCTTGTGCAACTACCGTACTGGCCCAAAGCCGTATGCAAGTAGATTGTTGTGCTTCTGGTTTGTGAAGCTGAAGATGAATGATGAAGGTAACTGTAGGTCCAATGATATCCGCCCGAGCGACATCGGTGCTATATCCCAAAGTAGTGAGCCCCCTCCCCCTCGCAGCGAACCATACTCAAAAATACCAGCCACTATTACGATTTTGATTACAGGGCTGGCGAAAGATGGAGGATTTCGATTTTTCTTACCGCATCTATATGTCCCCGTACAGCACTGTATCTCACGATGTCCATTCAATAGATTCAGGAGGACTAAAAATTGTCAAAAAAAAACTAATCCCACGGTATCTACCGTAACATATTTGTGGGACAGAAGCTCGAAATATTCTCAAGCCAGGTATTTTCTATGAGGATCAAAGTGAAATGCAGACCGACCGTTGGTACCTCGATTAGAATGCTTACTTGCGGGAACGGGGTTGCATTACCCCGTATCGCAGTTGAACGCAAAACCCAGGGAATTAACCTGCAGCAAGCTGAAGCTCGAATGCTTACTCTGCAGGGACGGTGCGAAGAGTGGGAAGGTATCATACGCAATATGGCTACTTGGTGAGGCTAAACCGCAGCAACCCTCGTTACACTGCCCTTATGCTCGGCTCTTTTGACGCCAGCCTCGTACAGTACAGCACAGCACAAGCATCCCCGCCTTTCTCCAGCTCTTGAGAACATTGTCAACCGCGTGCCCCCAATTCCTCGCTTATCGTTAACACCCCAGAAACAATGGGCGAAACATTCATCCACAACAGTAGTTTCAACAGCAATAATACATACAACAGCTACAATAGGTTCGACGATGAGAAAGCTCAGATTCTCGCTTGGTTGTCTCCCTTGGAATCCAGGAGCAGGCATCAGGATGTTCGCAATCGCCGGGTCGAGGGCGTGGGGAATTGGCTCTTGCAAAACGAAGAATTTCTGCACTGGCGGAAGGACACTTCGGCAAACAGCGCCTTGATCTGCTATGGGGATCCGGGGGTTGGGAAGACGTACATCAGGTGAGAAATGTCATCCTCGAGATGGAGTAGCACTCTAGTTGCTAACTAGCACTTTAGTTCTCTGGTGATCGACACATTATGTGATAAGAACACTGAGGGAAATGTTGCCGTCGTCTGTCTATACTGCGATTTCCTCTCCCAGAACGAACAGTCCATAACCAACATGATCGGGGCCATACTCAAGCAACTGGTGAATGGGCTCGATGGAGTTCCGGAAGAGCTAAAAGGGGCTTTCCGTAAGGGAAAAGGGAACATCGGCGGCCGGAGTCTTGGCCTTCCTGATCTTCTCAGAATTTTAAAGCCGGTCCTTGGATTATTTGAGCGCGTGTTTATCTGTATTGATGCACTGGACGAGCTTCTAGCTGAGAACCGGCTTGGGCTCATTGAGGAGCTGCATTGGATTTTACAAGAGTCACCAGACGTCCGGCTGTTCCTCACAGGGAGGCCACATGTTCGAGCAGAGGTTGAGAAGCATCTCGCAGAGTTTTCTCGGAGCGTGATAATACGGCCAACAAGGGAGGATATCATTATTTACCTAAAGGCGATGCTCGAGAAGGATGCGGAGCCGGATGCAATGGACAAGAGCCTGAAGGAGGATATTATGAGGGGCCTGTCGGGCGCGGTTGCAGAGATGTACGTAGGGTTAGCAACATACATGTTTAGGTTACTTGCTGACTCTGGGATCAAGATTTCTGTTAGTCTCATTAAATATCGAGGCAATTTTGGGGGAGACAACTATCTCTCGGCGGAGGGAAAAGCTCCAGAAGATGACAAATGGTCAGGATCTTGGGGATGCGTACGATGCAACGCTAGAGCGCATAAAGGCCCAGAGGGGAAACAAATCGAGACTTGGAATGGCAATCCTCATGTGGATCTCGCATGCGGAGCGGCCTTTGCGGGTAGACGAGCTCCGCCACGCCCTGGCTGTAGAGATAGGATCTAAAGATCTTGATCCTCACAATATCCCATCGGCACGGACGCTGTTAAGTTGTTGCCTCGGACTTGTTACCATCGATAAGGCAGCGACAAGAGTCCGGTTAATACATTTCACACTTCAGGAATATCTCTTTGCCCATTCTGGTGTTTTCCAGAGCACTCACTCATTAATCGCTGAGGCTTCCTTAACGTACCTGAACTTTCAGTGCGTCAGGCAGCTTCCACCGACTCTCTTTAACGCACCACCAGAAGTCCCGTTTCTCGATTATGCTGCCTGCTATTGGGGAAGCCATGCGAGAAGGGGAACCACGGAATGCGTCAAAACACAGGCGCTCAAACTCTTTGAGGAATACGATAAGCATGTTTCGGCTACGCTTCTGTTAACAAAGACATGGCGGTTGGCCAAAGGCTTGCCTGAAGGATTTACTGCACTGCACTGCGTGGCACTCTTCGGCATTAATGAAATAGCAAGTGATTTAAGAAAGATAGGGGGGTGGAATATCAATGGGACGGATATCTTGGGAAACACACCACTTATATGGGCCGCGAGAGGTGGCCATTTAGAAATGACGAGACATTTGCTGGAATGGGCCGATATCAATCCAGACATGCCTGGCGAGAGCGATGGCCGAACTGCCCTATCTCAGGCCGCCTATAATGGACACGAGCGGATAGTAAAATTGTTAATGGAGCGAGAAGATGTGGACCCGAATTCGAGAGACGACGATGGCCAAACACCACTCTTGCTGGCTGCCGAGAATGGGCATGAAGGAGTTGTGACGCTGCTGCTGGAGAGAGGAGAGATTATCCCTGACATGCCAGACAATGGCGGACAAACCCCGCTCTCACGGGCCTCTAGAGGCGGGCAAGAAGAAGTCGTCAAGTTGTTACTAGAGCGCAGAGATGTTCAACCCGACGCGGCGGATAGCGATGGTCAGACGCCACTCTCATCGGCTGCTAGGCACGGACATGAGGGGGTGGTGAGGCTACTTCTTGATCGAAGAGATATCAGCCCAAACCAGACTGATAAGATATATGGCCAAACACCACTCTTGTGGGCCTCGATAAATGGGTATGAGGGGGTAGTAAGGGTACTCCTAGAACGAGAGGATATACGCCCTGAAATTGCAGACTTAGACGGTCAAACACCACTCCTGTGCGCAGCTAAGAATGGCCATGAGGAAGTCGTAAGGCTACTACTACAGCGCGAAGATGTTGACCCCAACAAGGCAGACCACGATGGCCGGACACCACTCTGGTGGGCTTCTCTACGCGGACGCGAGGCAGTAGTAGAGTTATTCTTAGAGCGAGAGGACGTAAACCCTAACATAGTATCCAATGATGGTCGAACACCGCTTTCATGGGCCATTAGACGTCCACACAAAAGCGTAGTTAAGCTATTACTCCAGCGGAAGGACGTGAATCCCAACTCGCTAGATGATCACGGCCAAACGCCGCTCACGCGAGCTTCTTGGAGGGGAAACGAGGGATTAGTCGAGCTGCTACTCGAACGAGAAGATCTAGACCCCAACAAGCCCGACACGGTATGCGGCCAAACACCCATTTCCTGGGCAGCTGAGAATGGTAACGAGGAAATCGTGAGACTGCTATTAGAGCGCGACGATCTCAACCCCAATCACCCGGACACCGAGTACGGCCAAACACCCCTCCTGTGGGCCGCGGAGAACGGACACGAGGGAATAGTGAATCTGCTGTTGCAACGAAGAGATCTCGACCTGAACCAGCCCGATACGGTATGTAACCGAACACCGCTCTCCCGGGCTGCCGAAAACGGACATGCAGAGATAGTGAAGCTTTTGTTGATGCGGGACGGCATCGACCCGAATAAGTCGGACAGTGACGACCGAACACCACTCTGGTGGGCTTCTCTACGCGGGCGTGAGGAGGTGGCGGAATTACTCCTGAAGACGGGAGACGTCCACCCCGACACTCAAGATAACGATGGTCGAACACCACTATCTTCAGCTGCTGCGAGTGGAAACGAAGGCGTCGTCAAGTTGCTCCTTCAGCAGAAGGACCTCAATCCCAACCAGCCCGACTCAGTCTGTCACAGAACACCACTCTTACGTGCCGCCAAGCGCGGACATGAAGGCGTGGTCAAGGCGCTTTTATCCCACACAGACGTAAACCCAAACTGCACAGACATCAACGGCCTAACTCCTCTCATATGGGCAGTCCGCAGATGCTACCCCCCGGTTGTCGAGCAACTACTATCATTAAATGCCCTAAACCCCAACCACCCGGATCCAGAGTACCTCCAGACACCACTACTCTGGGCGGTCAAGCAAGGCCACGAGGGGATCGTGAAACTGCTCCTAGAGAGGGAGGACCTCACACCCAATGTCCCGAACGCTCGCGGTAGGACCCCGCTCTGGTGGGCGGCAGTGAACGGGCTTCACGGGATCGTGGAGATGCTGCTGCGGAGGAGGGACATCAGATACGACGCTGGAGATAACACGGGGTGTGCACTACTGTGGTGGGCGATTTTGTCGGGGAGGGAGGGGGTAGTCAGGGCTTTGATTGGGCGGGGGATGCGGGAGGCGCCGAATAGCTTAATGCAGTTTATGGACAGGCGGCGGTCACTAGGGGTGAGAGGGGTGGGTTTGAGAGAGCCGTGAAAGGGTTCTTTTTTCGGTATGAAATCGAGATGTCCGGAACAAAATGCCGGCCGGGGGTCAGGCAGCCCTACTCAAGCAGGCTGGTTTCAGTCTACTCTTTCTAGAATAGGAATTGCCCACCTACCAATGCTAGAAAGCCTGTTAGTTGCGAGTGCCGCCGCTCTCACGTCCCGTCACTCGCCAATATCTCGTGATGACCAGTCTTCAAAGTTACGAGGGACCCCCTCCGTAATGCGTTGGGCACTTTGGCGACCCCACTAAACTCCACGAAGAACCCACTAGTCAGGCTCACAGGTAGTCTTTTGGTTCCATGTTTCCCCCACCTCCTCTACCAGTAGCCTTGTTGTCATCTCTAGGCCCTCCATTCCCTAATGATCACTTCTCCCTCTGTTTTTCACTCTAGGCCCTCCCAATCGATACCTGTACCGTAAAAACAGGAATGCCAGTAAGTAAGAATCGTGCGAAGGCGTTGAAGCTGCCCCTCTTGGTACTGTCTGCTGCATCCCCCCCCCTCTCATCTGCCTACCAAATCCTTCCGCCATAATACGGTACCGGTGCTTCTATGCCCTAGTGCTTGCTTTATTAATGTTGAGATACCCGGTGAGATTTGCGCATTTTCCGTTGTGTGCCGAGTAGCTTGGGCGCAAACCAGAAATTGGGACGGGATGACACTGATATCAATGTTGCAACCACGGCTTTTGGTTGCCATACGGTACCGTTCCAACCATTAATCCGTGTCCAAGTATCGAAGCACTATCTCTCCGCTCCTTGCGCGTTCCAGTATGAACCGTATCAAAAGCGCAATCCGCAAGCTCGCCACCACTCACCGTCAAAAGTGATGCGGGTGAATTTAATCCGAACATTTGCCCTCCATTAAGTCAACTTGTTACTCGTGTACTTTATGCTACCGTACCGTGCTGTGTGATATGAGTAGCCGTCCGCCGCCGACAGCCAGCTGATGAAATACCGCCGGCGAAGTCGCCCCATCTGACTGTGCTCGAGTACAGAGTCCGGTAAGAAGTGATTGAACAGTTATTTAAGGTTAACCAGCCAGAAGTATCCCTGTCTGTCCTGGTTAATAGGCTCCTACCTTTGTACTAGAGTACCGGTATGATACGGCATGGTTCCGGGCACCACGAATCAGCACCTCTACCGACCCACAATCACCAAAACCCCAGCGCGTGCGGCTGAACAACAACGACAACCTCCACACATAAGTCAAGATCTTTTGCAGACCGGGTGAGCGTTCAGCAAAGCTAGCCAATACTGTACTTGTATTGCTAGTAGTTTTGGTTGATTCGCCCAGAAATTTGGTGTCAAGCCATGCCAAGCCTGTCTAAGGGTGCTGCCCGGCCGGAACCTTCGCCGGTCTAAATATTTTCGATTCTCACTCGAGCAAAGGTTTTATGTTTGCACGAGGTGAGCCCAGCCAACAAGGATGAGGCTAACCGCAACAAGTAATATCCTAGCATTATTCTTCCGGTTAGAGAGCAAGCACGCATACACCTGCAATATCAGGAAATGATCGACTGCCCAACTAGCAACCCCAAAATTAGCACATGCGTTTGATTCGCTGCGCCCCCCAGAAACCACAGCATCACATTTACCCAACCCTAAAAAGCACAACCCTTGGCTGATCAATTCTCCCCGTTCGGCAGCTAACTCAGTTAGTTCTGACTGCAGTGGCGCACGCATTCGGTATTCCTGCAGTACCGACAGCCGATAGGGTAAAGTGGCTCGAGCAAAGTGCCTCCAAACTGAAATTTCTCCTGCATGGCGGCCTTGGCGTAGTGGTTTCGCCAAAACTGATTGGTTGGTTGGGGGAACGTTTGAGAATACCTGCCCCCCTCGTACTCGGATACCAGGGCTAGTCCGCGAACACAGGGCTGACAAAGCTAACGACGATATTAGGAATAGCGCACGCACTAAGGGGTGTGTGTTGAAAACCAGAAGAATTCCTCGAACGCTTTCTGCTTT
>Ga0307509_10000674_pt1 | contig 58192 bp, 70 predicted proteins | sample 10_EM_MG_FD_202245 | JGI IMG/M metagenome (GOLD analysis project Ga0307509, IMG submission 202245) | Populus trichocarpa ectomycorrhiza microbial communities from riparian zone in the Pacific Northwest, United States - 10_EM | ecosystem: Host-associated > Plants > Roots > Unclassified | place...
TAAGTTCTAGGATGACTTTGCCGGTGAAGGTAGGGTAACTTGGACACCTCAGTAGGGTAACTGGGGTCCATGGGCATAATGACCAAATTCCCAAGGTAGGGTAACTTTGCCCTCTTATGCCTTTAACTGCTCAGGAAGTCCTCCAGGCGACCACAGAAGTTGTCTCGGAGGTCCGCGTAACATTCCCATAATTCTCTTGACCTTATGCGAATGTTCTCCCGAAAGGTTACCCTGCCTAGGAGAGTACCTCTAGGCTACTCAACAATTCCGTAGGCCTTATCCTAGGTTTACCAGCTATTTGTATAAAGTATTCGAGACCATACCACCTCTGGTTACCTCTTGGTATACCATTTGGGCTAAGGTGATAGTGATTGTAGCTACCTATCGTAGGGTCGTTACAATGGTTTAGCTTATAGGTGGTTTGACTTGGGAGAGTGGGTTTGTTTTTCTTTGTTGGCTCTGTCTACTGTCGGTTGGGAATGTTTTTCTTTTAGGCTAAACTTTCGCGGGGGTTTTTGGTTCGTGGCTTTCAGGCCCGTGGTCTCATCTCCTTGTAGTTTCTACCCATAGTACCGGGCGGGGGGTTCTTTCTTTGTCGGGCAGGGTCAGTGGGTTTTAGCTTGGGGGTAGTGGGAAGGACTGTAGTTGGAGGTTTTGGTCCGCATGGCTTACGTTCCAGCCGAGGACCCTTGTACCTAACACCGTGGGATGAGCACAGTTGTGCGTTTTGCCCCGATAGAAACAATAAATAAGCGAGATTAAAAAAAAAAAAAAAAACTGTCACAGTAGTCAGAGCTCTTCACACCACCATCTAAGTAATACACCACTCAGATACTGGGGCACGGGCCAAGCCCATTGACTGTGACCTTCCATAGGTGCAATATGTTCGAGATACCTAATGCCCTTATCACTATCATACCTCGCTTGTATGTGAGTACTCTATTCCTACACGATAGGACTTCCTACAATCACTATACCTACTACGAACACCAGATGTTAGTCTATAACGATAGACGAAGCAAACTAAGTAGGCTATGTCGATAGTCTATGATAGTAAGATAGTCGTTTCCCGTTACGAACACCTTCACGGAAGGCTTGTTTGTTACAGCCTCTCAGGTATAGTTCAACGCTTCTACCACTCGTTTGTGGATCGCCTTCATCCAGTGACTGTATAATATGACAGCAGGTCACATTTAATCACTCGGTCACCCTATATTCAATCCCCAAAGCCTATTACTTCCGTATGTTGAGAGGAATGTGCCAATCGGGCACCATAGACATATGCATTTGCCCCGGGCACTGACCACGATCCCCGCTGGCTATAAGAATTGTGTGGATCTAGTGTGGCTGTGGTAGAGATCTCTAGATGACAATAGTTTTCTAAATTACCAGATGTGGATGTGGTTTAGTCGTATAATACCTCTTTAGCATAGAAGTGGTCCGGCGTTCGATTCGCCGCATCTCCAATTTTTTTCTCTCTGACCATAAGGACCCTGTATTAAGTTACCCGGCGAAGGCCAGGCACGTCGCAAAGCATACAGAATCATACCTTCCTCAGAGGCAGCACACAAACGAATCTCCTGATAATCGTAAAACACGCTACCTTCGCGACACTTGATTTGATTGATCGTGCGACAAACCGAGCTCGCCACGACACAGTAGCTTCCACAGGCTCAAAGCCCAAACTCGAATGACCCCCCGTGATCTCATCCGAAACCCACCAACCCTAGCGCTTGTAGGTTCCCCCACTGCAGCCAGTGTACTCGAGTACTCGAGTATTTACGAGCAAACTTACCAAGAGAGCTACAGTTGGGGAAAATCTGGCCGATCCAGCTCCAATTCACTACGAAGTCAACTATGGTGGCCCGCAGCCACCAAACCGCCATCATGCACGCCCGGACCACAGAGTGGATAATGCCCACAGAACCCACAATCATACATCATCACTCACAACCTACCGGTATCACACGCCACCAGCCAGCCATGCAGCAGAAAGTACTCGTAGAAACCCCCCTTTCAAGATCAATCGAAGAAAACAAAAGATGGCCCTCCGGTAGCTCACGGAGAGGCGAGAGTACCCGTAAAACAGGGGTTATTTGTCTGGGGATTTTCGTTACACTTCGGGTTAGCTTTGCCGGGGAAAACTGTATCGCGTTTGCCACCACCGAATCGTCCTCTCCTCCTCCCATGCCCAAATCCAGCTGAACAGAGACATACACACCAAAAAAGCAAATACCGACTCCCACAAGCCCTCCCCCTGTCCTCCTTGTGGTTGTGCAAAATCTCGCGCAGCAACACAGCATCGCCGATCTAGTCCAGATTAGGACGTGCGCAGTGATAATTTCTTCTTTTTCCCGCCGCTAACAATCTGGTGAGGGACATCTGTAGCCGGGGTACTTGGCCAGGAAAATATTGTTCATCTTCAACTATGAAAGGATTTTCAACCATCGGTCTAATGAGAATTATGGCTCTATTGGGTGATAGATTGGACGGCCTTCTGCACACTAATAAAGAAAAAAATAGAAATATCTCGAGTCTTCATGGAGATATTAAGGTTTAAAAGTATGTTAAAGTTTTCGTAGAAGCAGGGGAGGGTCGAGAACATGTTAATTACTCCTGGCTTCCTTGAAAAGGCCGGCTAATTGATATTTGCCAAGAGATTAACCCGGAAAACGCCATTCTTGGCAAATAAGACTATTGTTGATAAACTGGAATGAATATCCGCCGTTCCTGTTACAGATGTCCTTTACCATAAGTTTCGATTTTTTGACTCTCCCCTCCTCCGTGAAGGCTTGGGAGTGAGAGGACGTGACTCTGGAAAACCACCACCACCCCCCCCACACACACACACAAACACCCATACTAAAGAGGGGTGTCATTCCCATGGCGGCAGAGGGCCACGATGTGAGGAGTGTTTTAATAGATAGGTGGAATTGTACTGTACTCATACGGGGTTTTCTGCTCTGTTCAGCGAGGTCTTGGTTGCTGGAGTTTCTGGCCACTGTAGCGTGAACACAGGGTAGTAAGGTAGGGTGCTATTGGTTAGGCTGTGCGTCGGTATGTCCGGGTGATCTACCTGTCATTTCAGCTGTGCCTAAATCCACTGCTCGAGTACAGCATCATATTGTGCTGTATCAAACTTACTTACGTTTTTGTTTACTAATCCCCCCCCCTTCCTCCTCCTTCGCTTGTTGCCTCCTTCCCGCTGGCGCTCGTTTACTTTACTGCTTTTGGATAATTCATGGTGGGAGAGATATCCGCTCTTCCGGCCCGGGGGCAAAATGGATGGAAAATCACTTCCATCTCCGCGCGATATGATAGGACAACTTCCCTCAGCACCCAGCACTCAGCCTCCCAACCAACCAACTACCGTAGCTGTTTCTCCTGTCACTGTCAGGATCCCATTAGCCCACAGCCACTGCCCCGAGTGGGGGGGTCTCTTTTAGTGGATAGAGTTCCACCGCTGGAGGGGGCAGTGGTGGTTTCCTTTAGTAGGGGGGGTGCGGCGAGCACCCCACACTGTAAAGTGACAGCTTACGGTAGTTTACCGGTAGCTGGATCGTCAGAAATAATGAAAACCGAGGTTTAAACTAACCAACCCACAGCTCTCCAGCTAGTTACACACCTCGTCAAGTTCAGTTAAAAAATCCACCCCCAAGCACACGTATCGGATGAAGCAAAATCGGCGATTGGTCCCCACCGCAACACAAATCTAACATGCAGGTTTATCTCATTATTGGCAATAGTGCAGAATCTAAGATTCCCATCTCTCTCCCTCCTTCTCTAGCCCAATCCGCCTCTGCCAGAGTCCCCCTACGGACCGGCAGACAGATGCACTCGAGGTAAAAAAAAGCAAGTGAGTAAATAGTGGCTTTTCCAGGCGTCGCCGAAGTAACTCATGCTCTTTTCTTTTTTTCTTTTCTCTCTGGATTCTACAAGTATCTTGCCACCCCTAATGTGAACGTGCGCAGTGGTATGTTCCGGTATCTGGATGATAATAGGAAGAAAAAACCATCAGAGTATGACAGGTCTGGGATGGGCAAGTAGGAGGAGGGGGTTTGGCTCGCCGGTCATGCAAGACCTGAAACTCATGAGAGAGTGATAGCTGATGATGGGAGGGAGGCGGGGAGGCGCGGGCCGTTGGAGAGGGGGGGTATGTTTCGGAGCACCGTAGGTAGGCAGCTAACATAGTAGTATTACGATATAATATGATAGTTACAAGGAAGAACCTGTCTCCCTATCTGTTTGGCATCGGCGACCATGGGCGCACCCCCGCCGCCCCGAGTATTGCACCTCGGCTTACTTATGTACTGGCATGCTTGAACTTGATTGAGTTATTTCCTCTTCTTCCATCTTCCCATTCTCATTCCTTAGTTGATGAATGGAACGACTGATTGATTGATAAAGCTATAAGGGAGGGAGCTGAGACATGTATATATCGCAAATATTTGATACAGCCTATCACCACTGAGCCCGATACGCGCCCTCTACCACAAACACTCGGGTACAAGCGAAATGTGCTACCGGTACCGTAGATAGTTAAACCCCCCCTCCCTGTGGGAGCGGGGTGGAGAAATCACCTCAAACTCAGCCCTCAGTCGAGACAAAAAGAAAAAGTAATAAAAAGACAAATACTCGACACCTTACCATGAGAGGAAATTACAACGTCCTAGCGCATTTCCCTACCTGCAGTGGAGTACGGGGGAAAAAGCTGAATGGTAAGGTCACTTTAAAGTTCTCACTGGAAGGCGTAAACGCCAGGCGCCAGAGCCGTACCGTACCCTCCCTGCAGTCCACCACAAGGTTTTCCCGCCGGCGAGGAGACGACGGTAAGAAATGGGTGGCGGTAATGGGTGGCGGTAGAGCAAATTTCCCTTGTAATAGATTAAGGGGGTCACGCGAGAGGAGCGAGGATGTGATTTGTGCTATCCACAACGATAACGAGTGCTGTACGAGTACGCGTACGTATTTTTATTTTTTAGGAACTTTTTTTACTGTTGTAATGAACAAAGATAAAAATAAGATATGAAAAAGTCCCTCTATTTTGGTTTCCATTCTTTCATAGCCCACGTGATAAGACAAGTCAAATAGGAACTGCAGCTACATGTTACGAACCATTCCTGGTAACAGAGTCAGCACAGCACTGACACATCCCGAAACGATTCCTTCAGAACGTATCAACATTCTTCAAGAAAAGGACCGAAATCCTGTCCAAGTAGAGAGACAGTAACTCATGAACTCTTGAGACCATCAGGCCACATCCAAATCTACCGTATGGAAAACGAGCTCCCTCCAATACCAAATTGGAAAGAAAAAGTAATAAGAATTTGCCAAAATATCAAAAAGCAATTCTCCACAAGTCCACCCCATCCCATCTCATTCCGTCCCGAATACCGTATCATACAAGTGCTCGATCGCTTAACCGACTCACTTGGGGAGAAAGAAAAAAATCCCGAGCCCAGAGGTTTTCTTATTTGACAAAAACAAAAACAAAAGCCTCTTTTATGTAATTAAGTTGGTACTCGAGTACGGTTCGGTAAGGTACCGTACAAGTACGGTCCACCTCTAGCGCCATTGTCGGGGAAAACCTCGTGGAGTGACAAGTCATGACCGATCCGAAGGACCCACCAACACTCCCTCCCTCCTTCCCTCCCCCCCCCCACACGCGCACGGTTCTGCAGCTGGTCCTCCCGTATGCCGCACGCACGGCACAAGGAGAAATAATGTAGGGTGGGGGTGGTAAGTGATGACTCACGCCACCGAGTGACTGAGACATAGTGCAATCTTAAACCCAGATTTGTTTGCTCCTTGCATAAGAATTCTGGTAACAGTATTTAACGTACCGGCATTAACAAAGCAATGCCCAATGAGAAAGGAGGAAGCAAGAGAAAACTCAAGGATTCGTTGTTATGGCGAAAATTTCATCCCGCATAGGGTGGTTAGGTGGGTAAAACAAGACAGCATAAAGAAAGCGGGGAGGAGGGAGAAGAAGCCGGTGAGGAGTGATGAGCTGTGATCGCGATATGTATATAAATAATTCCCACGAGGAAGGGCCCCATATATCGGACCATGTATTGAGGGCTTTTTAGGAGGTATGTAGGGTTGTTCTCTACTGGTGTTGTTGTATCATTGGGCATTGAGATTGTGATAAGATCACATGCCATTCAAGATGGAGGAGAGGAGGATATGCATACAGAACCAGTACGCTACTGTTACGTGTTTAACTGGTACTCGACGTGTGTGCGCGTGTATTACTATATCAAGCACGGTCCATTACAAGCTGAGGTGAGCCAGCCATTTAGCTGCGTCTGGACTCAATTTCTAGGAGGATTTTATTGGTCCCAGAGCAGGGCTATTGAGACTTCTGTATTGTGGAAGAGGGAGAACAGGGGGCTCCGCGCTGGTGCTGTTTGAGATTGAGCTTGGACCTGGCTGCTGTAGTATTACAATGGTTGTATATACTGAGATTAAGAAGCAGGGTGTGGTACTGTACTCGAGTACTCGTCCGGGGCAATAGGTACCCGGAAACAGGAGCTGTGATTTCGTATGGGCCCTGAGATAAGCATTGATTTTTTACAACATCTTTTGCGAATCCCTGTTTCCGGATGCTTGTATCTGGAGATAGGTATGTGAAAATAAGGCTGTAGTCGAACAATCACCCAGACAGCGAGACACCCTGTCTCATTTTTCAGATACCCTACACCAGACACAGGCATTGATTTCCAGGGAGGAGTATCTTAGAATCTCAAACAATTGAACCATGCGTTGTGTAGTCCGAAATCCCCTTGTCCGAGAAAAGGGCAAAAAACACAGCAAAAGGCTGGCTTCTCAACCTCTCTGGAAGACAAAAGACAACAAAAATATGATACTAGGCCCTACCAGAGGAGGCAACTGGGATGGCATAGTACTGTACACGGTTCAATTGTTTGAGATATTACGGTAGCAGAACCTGATACATATCGGGAGATAGAATGTGAAATTTGAAAGGTGACTGGAGGGAGGGGGAATTGGTCTGGTGATATGATAAGGATGCCCCTGATACGAGTCTTACGGGAGAGGCCTGTGGTAATATTTCGTTGCCGGATAGGGCGGAATGTCGAATATACTCTCCTGTGGGCTATTAATTACCCGGGCAAGGGGGGAAATATTGGGACTATCATACCAATTTTCTCTGCGTATAATTTAGTTATTTGGGGAATAGGGCTTGAGCTGGGTATAACCAAAAACCCATCTTTTTTGGTTGAGCTCCCACAAGCACAAGTCCAAGCAGAATATTGTAATAATACATACCCTTCTAGGAGGTTTGCATGGTTCCGACATACCATGTAATGCAATACCTGCGTTATCGGTATTTGTGATCTACAAGTGGCGTCCACACAGTTCCCACACCCTACCAAGAACCGCCAGCCCTAGGAAATGCTTCGCTTGCCTTCCCTTTCCACAAGGCAATAAAGGGAACTAGGATGGGAGCTTATAGCACCCCTGGAGGTATACCGGTGTCCGAAAACAGTTATCCAAAAGACTCCTGCTGTTTTGTTGCTGTTAATAGGCATTGCTCTTGAGGTGCATGGAGGAGTATGAGAACTTTACTCGAGCACGGGCATGGGTGCATTTGGATAACTGGAGGGCCCGTCACCTTACATAGAACCCGGCTGATGACTAATGAGCTAAACTACACTAACCACACTTGTACTATAATATTAGACTGCAGCAGAAACCGGAGTACCGGTGCGGTACTGTACCGCAGCAAACCCACCACCTGCTCCCTTCTTTTTCTTTGCTTCCCCCCTCTTCGACCTTTGTCAACAGTGTATGATACAGTACCCGGCACTCGCGAATCAACCAGCACGGTGCAGACCCCCCCCCCCCCGGTGATCACCCCCCATGTAGAAACATTCCCCGAGGATCACCTTCCCTCGTTGACCCCAAATACCAGTTATCGCACCGGTACCAGCACACGAGTACAACACAATTGCCACGCAGCAGCAAGGGCGTTAAACCACGGAGAAACAGAAACAGAAACAACGCAGATCACCAGTACCAGGGGGCAGAGACAAAACAAGAAACAAGCTGGACTACGTCGTGATACCACATAGTTGGAGTTGGTACGACACCAGCGCTGTATTGTAAAGTGCTAATAATTGTTATTGTAATAAACCGCCTCATATACTGGAGTACTCGTAGCACTTAAGAAGTACAGTACTTGTGCTCGAGTACTGTGCTCGTATAGTGCTGCGCCTTACCAGAAAAATAAGAGTTACAAGTAGTAAAATATAGGGCAGAAAAAGAAGAAAAAATCAAATCAAAGCCGTGCACACCCGAGCGCTCATAAGGAATTCAAGGCCCCTGGTTGTTTATTCTTACATGGTATGAGTATATAGTATAGTATCCTGGGCTCTCCAGTTCATCATTGCTTACCGGCACAAGATGAACCCCCCCCTCCTCTAGCTTAAGTATTTATATTACTGCACTGGGGTCGGAAGCATAACACAGTACGGTGTCCAAAAATTGGGCACCGCCAAGTTACACCCAGCTCCGGGGGTCTCGTCTCCATGTTTCTCAGCTAATATTGGCTTCGGTAGTCCATTGGGCTCACATCCAATTGAAGCTATAATATAATATAATAAACGAGAGAGTGGATGTAACTTCGGGTGGATCAAGCAGCACTTGCGAGGGCCTGTGATGATTGCAGGGAGCTGTTACAACGTGCTCCGAAAAGTGTGATACTTGTATTACATATACCTTTGAGCGGGCACTCCTCCTCCTGTTAGCTTGTCCTCGCCATGGCTTTTCAAAGCTCGAAGCACGTGAGCACTAAAACAAGGCATCAACACACTAGACTATAGCATGAAGGAGTTCAAGTTATATTCACCAACAGATCTTGTATTTTATCAACGCACAAGTAGGTTGTCTATCCACTTTTACTTATCAGGATAATATAATTTCAAAGGGGCCACAATCCATACTTAGATTTCAAGATATTATTTTACGATACACTGACTTACCAACAGTGAAGAACAGGACTAGATTTGTGGGCCAATGGGTATTTTCAAATGTGAGTTTCGACCTGGCGGCGGTAGCGGTACGTGAGGAGTGTAGTTTTTTTTAGTTTTTTTGGGGGGGAGGTATCATACTATATAAAATTCGAAGGTTCCCAACCAAAAGTACTGGTGGGGCATGATAAGAATTGGGAAGCTATTTCTGCTGACCCTTACAACTGTCAATGGAGACAAGGACTAACGCGCCTAGAGAGGCGCAAGTTGGGGGATCAAGTGTCCCATAAAAACCGAAGTAAATTGCTGTGAAGTAGTATGAGTCACCCCCCCCCCCCTCCGGGCACGTTATTTTTTTTACAATCTTAACTAACACGCCCGAATACTACTGTAACGCTATAATTACACTCGGTACCGCATACCATAGTCTACCACTATCCAATTGAGAACCGACATGACGGATTTACATGTTTAAGGAGGAGCAGGGAGCATCATATGCAACTAGTTTATAGGGGGAGAAGGAGAGGGGAATAACTTCCATGAACGAAAAAACTAAAGTAAATATGATACAATACCATATACGAAAAAAGTAAAGTAAGCATTTCTTTTAAATGCTTTTTATATTCCCACCGCCTCCCTAACCTCCGCCAACGTCTCCTCAGCACTCTCACGAGCTTTCCGCTCCCCCTCACTCGCTACAAAACGTAGCACCTCTCTATTACTCTCCGCGATGATCTTTTCGTACTCGTCCCGGATGGGTTCCAAGTGCTCGCTGATGGCGTCTGCCACAAGATCTTTGAACTCCTTAAGACCCAAACCCGAGAACTCCTTGGCCACATTTTCAAAGTCCTGTCGGCGCCGGATGTGTGAAAGTATCTCGATGAGATTTGAAAGGCCTGGTCGGTTCTGCGTGTCGTAGGTTAGGGGACCTGGGAGGCTATCGGTTATGGCCTTTCTGAGTTTGTCGCGAATCTTTTTTGGCGAATCTGTTAGGAGAATGCGGGAGGAGGAGTCCGTGGCCGATTTGGACATTTTTTGCGTGGGGTCTTTGAGCGACATCACGCGCTTGGCCGGTGCTAAAATGCTTGATTAGTTATTTCCGGGAGGGGTGGAAATGCATATGTATGAGCTGGGAGGGGTGGTACAGAGGAGGGTGATAGGCAATTTTAAGATATCTCTCTTGAAGGTTTTGTTAAAGCTAGATGCGATCTCTCGGGTGAGCTCCAGATGTTGGGCTTGGTCTTCACCAACCGGAACGTGAGTAGTTCTATTTCCCTATTAGTCTCAAACCCCCGGAACCCCTTAGCAAAAAAAATCAAAATCAAAAGGTGCACAAACTTGTGTATCAGAATATCCGCCGCCTGTAAAACCGGATACGAGAATAGCCCCAATTTCAAGCCAGCCGTAGCAGGCTTCTCCTGAAGGACATCTTGATCTAAAGGGACCCCAAGCTTGCTCTACTCCCCCGCTCCTCCCCCAACAAGGCTCAGCAAAACCATTATTCAAAAGAGCTTGGTGGGCGAAGGGAGATAAAAACCAAGAAACCCACGCACCTTCCACTGAGTCATGCGATTTAACCTCCCCATTGACGCAACACAACTCAAAATCCACATCAACTCCGAGTGCGCCGGCACACGGCTCTGCTCAAAAATCGTGCACCTCCTAGGATCTAATCCAACAGCCAAAAGCGTAGCCAGCATTTCCATCTTGCGCTCCCGCAATTGCTCTGCCTCCTGCGGCTGGGTGATGGCGTGCAGATCCACAATGCAGAAGATGAGCCTGGCTGACTCGGGAGACTTGTCCTGTATACCGACCCATTGGCGGAGGGCGCCCAGATAGTTCCCCAAGTGCGGGATTCCTGTTGGTTGGATGCCGGAGAAGACGCTGATGTTCGAGGCGGCTCGGCGAGCTTGCAATTGGCCTCCTCGGTGGATGGAATTGAGAAGTTTTGTGGTGCGCTTCATGTCAAGGTTGTGTATTAGTAGCACTTTTTGCTTGGTGGGGCTTGGAGGGGCTCGCTTGGACGGGATTCTATATGGTGGGGGTGAAGAAAAAAAGTTGTGTTTTGGATGCGGCTCAACTGCCGCCAAGAGTGCTGCAGCTCAAGCAAGTTAGGTTAGGTTGTTTTTGTTTGTTTAGGTGGAGAGTTTCTCTATTACCCTAACCCTGCTCCAAGGTGGGTGCCATTAATTCAGATGAAGGGCTGCGATGCGTGCAATGATTAAAGTGCAAAAGTCCTACTTGTATCATATAATAATATCGCCAGTCCTTCGAAGACACAGGCACAACGATTTCAGTTTAATATTTCCTACGAGTATCCTCGCTCAACCGAGTTTGGGTGATAATCAAGACCTCCAAACAAAACAAAACCCCTATCCCTCTGCCTATAATAACCCGCCCGACCCAATCACTCTCCAATCAAATCAACCGACCAAATAAATATTCGACCATTCCGAGCAAACCCCAAATTCCACATGGCAAGCATGTGAATTCGTATATCTCGTGTTGAGTTCATACAGGGCAGTGTCTCGCGTATAAGCAAATCATTCCCAGGGGAGAAGGTTTGCTGGAGTGCAAATCTTCCAATGAATTCCATACACAGCATGGTCCCTACACATTTCAGAACACATACATGTAACCAACTGAACGAGAACCACTCACTTTGTGAAGTAAAGGCAGCTACCCAACCTGCACAATATCTGTTGCCAGCCTACCGAACGGAAATAACTACTACAATGTCAAATACGGGTACTCATTGCTGTACCAAATTATTAGCTGACAATAAGCCAACAGCAGTACGGTACCGTACCACAAAACAGAATGGGTTAGCGCCTATCATCTCGCTTCACCACACTTCATCTCACCCCTCAAACTTCACCCCTCACACTACTCCCGGTATCTGATAGAATTGAGGGGGAAAAAATGATTAAACAAATCTAAAAATCCATTCTCTATCCTTGCTCGAAAATTTTCCAGACAAGTGCTTCCAACAGCGAGGCTATATAAATTTACAATAAAAATAACAATCCCACATGGCACTCACACATAATCTAGCAATCTGAGCCGACAGATCAAACCAGGAATATCCTCGAGTACAAAGGAAATAAAAACAAACTTATGGCGAATCTTGGTATATGAAAAGTTTCGTATGAAGTATGTTCATGGCCCTGATCGCGTCGATTTCTTTGATAACGCAGGAAATATTTATTTCGCTCGCGCCTGTGGCAATCATATCGTTGTTAGCCATACCAATTGCAAGTGGTGTGAAGAATGGAACAAGGGTGGGGAAGTTGCCTTGCGAAATCATTTCGATATTGACTTTCGATTCCGCGAGAACCGTAAACATACGACCCGCTATGCCGATCATGTGTTTCATTTGTTTTCCCACAAGGGAAAGGATGGTCAAGTCACGAATAACATCAACGGTGCCATACTTTCTCAGATCCTCGATTGCGTCTTTGAGGTTCTGTTCCCTAACTTCGGAGTGCAGGGCCATAGACACGTGTACCTCCGAAGTGGAGATCAGATCTACCGTGAGGCGCCATTGATCTAGCACCGAAAAGATGTTTGCAAGGAAGCCATGTGATAGGGACTTCCTGTTGGAGTGAATGTTCAAAACCACAATACTATTTTTTATGGTCACAGCTGTAGGGCGCTTCAACCGTTCTCGTAAGAGTGGATCCTGAGACCTGAGCCGGATGTGACGGGGTGGGTAGGTTGGTGTCTCTTCGCCTTTCCGTGGAATTGAGTCCGGAAAGATAATAGTTCCCTCTCCGGTGGGATTTTCGACGTTCTTGATACGGATGGGGATACGAGCCTTAATCGCCTGCTCCATGGTAAACGGGTGGATAACCTTTGGGCATGTGTTAGCAGGGAGACCAACGAGATAGGGCTAAATGCGAGAAGAAGAAAAAAGAGACCCATGGTAATGACAACAACGACAACAACAATAATAATAACAATAACAATGCCGGTAATTGTAGCTAAAACGTACCTCAGATCCATAGTAGGTCAACTCGGCAGCTTCCTCCGGAGTAATTATGGGTATCAAACGTGCAGTAGGAACCTTTCTAGGGTCTGCAGTAAAAATTCCATCCACCTCCTTCCAAACCTGAAGCTCATCCGCATCCAAGCCAGCCGCCAGCAACGCCGCACAAAGATCCGTGTATCCTCTCCCGATAGATGACAATATGCTCCCTGGAACCGTTCCGAAATAGCCTGACCGGAAGTAAGTGGGAGGATTAGCACTCGTTGAACCTGAAAAGCTCCACGCTTTCTGACTTGCCAGTTTGGGCCCGCTTTATTCAATGAAATAATAACTGTGTATGGGCCCTACGGGTATTATTCAATCACCTACCAGTAACGACAGGGACCCTCCCTTCACAACCCTGTATCATCTCCCCCAATTGCTTTGCGAGGTAGTCATAGAATTCCTGATTTAGCCCGTGTTTAGCAGGGTAGGACCCGTGAATGATATTTTCGAGATTGACATATTCCGCATCAACGCCCTAGGCAGTCAGTCGCCCCACAAGCGGGCAAGGAGATTAGTAAAAGTGGGACAGACAAGCCCCACCTATCAAGGGAAATAAAAGAAGAAAAGAGAAAAAGAAATCAAGCAAAGCTTACCCTGTCCCTGAGCATTGCAGTCATGAACAAGCAGCTAAGCTTTTCCCCAGCCCCGACAATGATATCCTTCGTCTTAGGACTGATCTCATCGATGATCTATAGATACAAATCAGTTACCTACTGGAACCCTCTACTGCCCGCTTCGCAGGACTTTCGGTTTCATTGTTTCGGTAGAGGCAGACCTGTGCCGCGCTTAGGAAACTTGCTAGTCTTCCACACTCTGCCTCGATCTCGCTTTCTAGCGTAGCTATGATTTCCTCCGAGCGGATTTCCTGCTTTGCAGCGCGAATGTGGTCTTCCCGGATGTCATTCACAATACCGATATACAGCTTTGATTGCGGCTTCAGGGCTTCTTCCGCTGCTTGGAGTAGCCTGATAACAGGTTAGGAAGGGATCAGCTGAACCCATTGCCCCATTGGTTCACTTCACAGGATAGAATATCTTGGGGCCAACCCACCGGTTTGTAGTTCCTTCGGCTTTAGTATCCGTGCTTCGAGCGGAACATACGATTGCGACTTTATTCGTGTGAATGTTTATCCTACCATAGGATATTGTGATTAGCCAGTTTAATTCTTTAATTTCCCTTGTTTGTTTTGCTTCGTTGGAGATAGATATCCGACGGTGACCGACATACCTAACAATTTGCTCCGCAATTTGAGCCGCAAATTTCCCAACACTTGTCCCACCGAACTTTTGAATTATCCATCCTCCCTCTGCCCCGTTGCTCAAAAGCTCGCCCGGTTCGTCCATTGTGCTGGCTTTGCTTATCTGGTTCTGATTCTCAAAGTCAATTGGAAGGGCGGTTGACCTCCCGACAACTCTTGCGCAAGGGGGTTGTTCCTGTCCTTTGGGGCAAACTTCTTTGCTGATCTATATGGGTGGAGCACAACGTGGGGGGAAACATTGGAGGGGCAGGAGCCTGTGATAGGTTTTTCCTATCAGATTCTAAAAAGCCAAGGCGTCGACAACGGCTCGAAAAAGAAAAATGACTCAGCAAAACGAAACGAAAGTAGAGTAGCACGACTCTTTCAGGGCCACAATTCCCACTTGCTCAATGGCTATTTTTGGATAACTAGTTTCGCTACCATCCCCAACTCCCTGATACTACCGGTACCAGTAGATTATTAAGAATGAAGAGAGAGGCACTACGGTACCTAAAGATATGTGTTTATATCAATCCCGACGCAAGCCTCATTTCTACATCAATTATAACAAAAAAAAACCCGATTCTATGTATCGCGAATCCCGGATCTGGCCAAACAGCAGATACGGTGATTAGGTTCAATCCAAATATCTCGCCTTCCCACCTCCGTCCTACACAGGAGCATGTAGCATTCCGCTCCGAACCGAACACAAGACCGGCACCATGGGCTTTAGCAGTAACACTGGGCTTTGTAGATAGGATATCTGGATGTTGCGCAGATAAACCCAAGCCCCCACAATCGGTCGAAGATCTTAAGTCTTGGCCGAAATTCTCGAGGGGGGATCAAGTTCCCCTCCGCAGGTTTGAGTGCGGAGACACAGGATTCATGCGAGATCCCATCATTGGATTATGTGAAGTCTACTAAGTTCGAGCAGTTGCGCTTGCTCGCTTGTTCACCCAAATCGGGGACCCCATCTACATTCTTTGCGGTTGTCGCTGCTTTCCTCGCTAGTTGTGCCCGCAAACATCTTGCTTTTGTTTCTTATTTCTCATAATACCGGTATATATATATCTATATATATCTTCTTTTGCTTTCTGTACCTTTCATTTATTAAATTCACATTTTACCTTTCCCGGGCGCGGGGCACGGGAAAGCCAGGCGATGCCGCTGAGATTTCGATCCCGTATCGTAAGTTTGGAAGAAAAAAAGTTGGAACCATACGTAAATTTATGCCCGGTGTGCAATGCGGTCTTTGTTATCCCATGTTATGTAGGTTTGGGCCTTTTTTATATACCACCGACTGTCGGTAGGCAAGCAGGCTTCGGTTTTCCTTTCTTTCTTTTTCCACCACTCTTACTGCGGGATTCGGCAGTCTTGTCGTATGCGCTCCTCGCTCATCACAAAATTTGATCGTTATCACGCTCTGTTTTATTTTGTTTTTTCCCTTCTGCCATTTCGCTTGAAGATACGATCGCTAGCCAGAATTCGAATTGAGAACAAGCACTGGGATGCTACTCTGATTTCGGAACCCATTAACCAACTATGATAAGCAATTCCGTTTCCTTTCTTTTCCTGCTAATGCGTCAACGAAATCGAGACATTTGTGGAACCATCCTTGGTGGTCGTGTTATGATAGAGCTGGAGGGAGGAATTCCTGCCAAACATGGTTCAATACCCATTGCTTCAGTCAAGAGGTTCTCTAGCACAGTAACCCCAATCATCCCACAGCCAGCGCCAAGTCAGCAGAGCACGAGTGGCAGCAGTGGAAAACTAGCCCCGAAACATATCCCCAACTGAGTTGAGCAAGCAAGCAAATAGAAAAGTTAGGGAGCCCACCGACACCGCTCCCAAACCAACTAATCGCCTGCCAATACCGTAATACTTGCCCCCTTCTTTGTCTCTGAGAGACCGTAAATTAGAGTAACATAAGGTTACGAGTATACGGCAACCAACCTACGATATCATACCAACGAACGCATATATCCTAACCATCCTCGTTTGGTTTTGTCGTGAATTATTATTATTATTATTTTTTCCTTGTTTTCCTGATGTACTCGTGCACCCGGGAGCGTTCCCGTCAAGCGAGCCTGCGAACTGGTTTGGATCCCAACTCGGCAGCCAGGTTCATTCGTCTATGCATCGTAAAATTGTAACGATGTGACCCCCCGACCATACGCCGACCATTGCAATATGTGGTCGCCGACGTAGGCAAAGGCACGCGATCCTCAATCGAACGCTTTGCTGCCCCCATCAGGAGAAGGGGGAAAAAAAAGCCGGATAGACGATATCCGACCCCTCCCCCGCCTCCTATCCTCCTCGCCTCAAGTACCGGCACTGTATTCAATTCAACGGGCTTGGTAGTGGGGCTATCCTTTCCGGTCAGTGGGAGACACCACGTTTTTCTAGCGAAGTGACAAGTTTTAACAATCAGTTGATTCAGAAGGGTGAGGATGTTGGCCAATATAAATATCGAATCTGGCCCGACAGAGCGGTTGCGCTGGGACTCAGAACCCACCAACGAGAAGGCAGGAAGAGAGAGCTTTCAAAACGAGCGGATTTTTATGGGTGTGTAGGAGTAGGATGGCCGCCTGCGCGCTATCGTAAATGATAACAATGATATCGGGTGCTCGGTAAGTTGGAAGAAAGAAGTAAGGTGGGGGGGGAAAGGGTGAATCAAGTCTGCTGAGTTTAAGGTGTTGGTCTTGAGGAGCCTGAGCAGATTAGAATGGAAATTACCGGCTCTTTGTCTTGAAGTATTATACTTGTGCAGTATGGTAAGAGGGCTGTTTGAGGAGAGCTTACAGGACGGTAGTGACTGAGTGACTGCATCATACGCATCCACCATTCACGCTTACCATGGCTTGCGAAGATGGCGAACGAAAAGGCTACATGCATACACAAACGCCTCCTTTGTCCAACTCTACTCGAGTACGATGCCGGCAGAGGATGATTGTGTGTCTGCACACTAACTGTGTGAAAGTTCGTAAAAAGTTGCTTTTTTTCATTTATTTATTTATTCCATATAATCTACTACAGTCGCACCTCGCTATAATGGAAATTCTTATAAGGGAACCTCGCTGTTACGAATGAACCCTCTAGGAATTTATACCCCTGCTCCCATACAAACAGACCTCGCTATAAGGAATTTCTTCTGAAACCTCGCTATAACGAACGAAAGTACCTGAACTCTTGGCTTTCGTTATAACGAGGTGCGACTGTATGCTTTTGTCGCTGCTCTCTCCAGATTTCTCATGTGAGGTAAGAGTGGGGAGGCCAGGCAAGTATGATAGGGTAGGGAATTCGACGTGTGCTGAAGAGCACGTTTTTCTGCGCAGTGCGCAGAAAAGTAAATTTCGACTGGGGCGGCTTGGCATTTCAATCATTTTTCATTTTGGGCCTGGCCTTGGTTGCCTGGCCGCCCATCACACTGCTGTATCCTCCTCTCACCCCCCTCACTCACACAACCACTCCCTTCGTCCCTTCGTCCCCCCCCCCCGCTGCTGTAAGCAACCACCACCACCGCAACCGGAGGGAAAAATACCGTAAAGGGAAGGGAGCATCCTAGTCGTTTTTCCGAACTTGCCACCGCCATCTGACCGGTTGCCCCCCCCCCAAGGCTGCCCGGGGCCGAGCCTAAGTTTCATGGGCACGTTTGAGCCACGAGAAAAGAAAGTTGCTTTGGCCCTAGCATGCTCCCGCAGGTCCCACAACTTTAAGAGGTGAGAAAAGAAAAAAAAGGAAAAAAAATCGACCCTATCCATATCCGACCGAGACTAACCTAACCTGTTGAATTTGACCTTACCCATCCAACAACAACTTGCTTCTCCCTCTCCCCCACGTAAAAAATAAATAAATAAAACCCACAGGATAGATACTGTACCGTAGCTTTTTCGCTTTAGGATAACAATACCTCTGTTCTCTCGGTATGGGTTGCTGTCCTATCAACATACCGCTATCATACCATGAGCCAGGCAAAAATCCAAGCCTCCAAATATGTGAAAGAAGGAAAACATTTCCGGCTTTTTGTCCGCTGTGTATCGCTTTTCCGTGCTAGTACGAGTGCAGGTACTTGTACTCCTTGGCTCCAACCTGTTTTCGCTAGTTCGTGAACTTTTTAGGCATTAACTGAGAGGGAGCTTGTTTTGCCCTCCGGGCTAGAGTCGGTTTTTAACCTTGCCCAGATCCTTATGCCACGACTTTTTTTTCTTTTCACCCACAGACTTGTCTACTAGTACGAGTATCCGAGTAAAACCTTGGCTGCACTCTGTCTCGACTTTACTATCAATGGTGACTAGGGTCTCGCGTGAAAGTTACACGATGAATATGATATATACTCGAGTAGGTGTCGTGGGAAGCTGCTGTCGTGACGTCGTAAATGCAGAGCTCTCTACCCACCTGTGCTTTTACACTGCTTACCTTACTAGTCGCCTCGACTCTACCAGGCACAGCCGGTACTGTACGAGTACTGTACTCTGTCTGTGTTAGTTGCTGAGGTAGTACGACAGCAGATACGGTACTTTCACCTTCGATTAAGGGTGGGAAAATGGGGAAAAAGAGGAATGGAAAAGGAAAGGGAAAAAGGAAAGGGAAAAGTGGATCGGGTTGCACCTACCTTTTGAGAGGATGGCGGTGGTTTTCCCCCGCTCATGGGAAGTTGGAGAGAGTGAGGAAGAAGGGTTCAAGGTTTGTCTGATGGTGGTACGTCGCATGTGCTCCCCCAACCCATTTTTCCTCTTCCCTTCTTTCCCTTGCCCTCCTCAAGCTATTTTTTCCATCCTTTCCCTTTTTTGCTAAACCCTTGCCAGGAACGATATCCTTGGAGGGGTTTTATTTTTCTTGCTTTATTCCCCCCCCTTTTTGCTCGCCTGTGCCTGAATGCGAAGGGAGGAAGGGGAAGTGGTCCTTGGGGGAGGGGACAATGGTGATAAAGGGCACCGTGAAGTAGGGGCGGGCTTGTCCGGGGAAGGGGAGGTCGATGAGGGATCGGATTAGGTCGCCATGCGGATGTGAGGTTAATCCTTAGTGATGAACATGAATCGAAGGAGGGACAAAAAGCGGGCTCTGCATAGCCTGCCTGCATAGTACCATGCCGTACACCCTTATCGACTCACTACGAGTACAATCAGAATCCCGTGGTCCTTGAGTACTCGAGTAGGGGAACTTGTAACATGTGAGTAGCAACACCTTCGTCTGGCCATATAAACCTACAGTAAAGAGCATATTCCCACGTTGATATACGGGCTTTCCTGTTCTTGTGCGAGCACCATGCTCACTCATATAGCAAATAGCTTTACACAGTGCATACGAGTAAGGTATTATACATATTATCCAGGGTAGCACCGCCATCAACGTACAAGTACAATACAGCGATAGTCTACATTCGGACGGAAAATACGCTTGCACATGGGATCTCAAGGATCTCTCTACCACCAGCCCCTGCTTTCTCACGAACCACTTGTAAGGAAAATCCTAATGGAATGTTATTTTCTGGAAATATCCCTAGTGACATATTTCTCGAATGATGGATACTAGAGATTCGCCATCATCATCGCCATCGTCTTCTTGCCTAATGCCCGATGTGAAGTTCCATTAATCTCTCACGGGCGATATTCTCCTTCTCCCCCGCTATTGCTTTTTAACCTAATCTGTGGCCACACCGGTAGTGTCCCTCGAAACGACCCTATTCCATAAACAAGGGAATGGGGGGGGAAAGAAGGCAAAAAAAAGTATATCATCCTAAATGTCAAAAAAAGGGCCTTTGCCGTCCCGTCGTTCGACTGACCTGTGTGAGACGTTTCTTGTACAGGTAAATCGGGCACACTTGACTACAGAGAAACACTCAAGAGCGCGGGAAGGTGAGGAAAAGTTGGTCGAACCACGGGGATGATTTCATGCCATCCATCTTACAGAATCGAAAGCCCCTGCTCCACCATATTATAGTCTCCTTGTTCTCCCTCGATTATGACACAGCTGCAAGTATAGAGAAGAATCACGATACGTAGATTCCGGCGATGAGACTTGTTACTGTAATGTTAGTATTATACGGATTCTTAGTTAGCACCCTCCAATAGCCCTTCGTTGGTTGGGAAAGACAAGGTCGGCCGAACGATGGTGTAAGAGCGAGAGGAGCAATTCCTAGTAGGCTTTTGGATCACAAGTTGCCCAAACCTAAGTGTAAAGTACTGTGCAATAACCTTTTCCTCTCGATAGTGTCACATCCGGTTTAGCCATCAAGATTTGTGCTGGTGTGTAGGGTATGAGACTATAATTTCCTCTGTGTTAGAACCGCATTGTACTTGTTTCTGGCATAATGAACCACCAAGGAGCTCCAGTAGCTATCAGCTATCAGCTACAGGTATCTGATATTAGGATTCTCTCCAAGCGCTCTCACACTTACTTACAGATTGAGCTACATCGACAAGGGTTCTAAGGATAGTGCTATAGTACGGTAATTATTATACACAGAGGATAACAATCTGGGGAATCAGACACCACCGAAAGGGAGCATTATGATCGAGTCCCGCGTACACGTACAGTACCGGCGAGATAAAGCAGGCAGCTTTATCTGTAGGGGGTTCCTTAAGCGGCCACAAGCTGGTCGAGGGTATGTTCGCTCGCTGCAGGGCATGCTGAAAACACGTTCACATACGGTACTTCCTACTCCCTCTTATTAATATTCCCCGTTTCCATCTATCTTCTGCACGAGTATTCATCTAGGATATCTACCATATCTATCTACACAGTACTAATACAGTGCATGCAACTTGCACCCACATAGCCACTAAGTCTTTGAAGTACTTTTTTTGCCTACCCCCCCCCATCCAAGCCCCTTCATACCACAGTACTCTCTCTCACTCACTGGTTGAAGAAAGCAAGACTCAATCAATACAAGGAACCCCACGGACTGCATATCAGACAATTTCTTCTTTTCATTTACCATCTCTTGGTCTCCAAACCTGGAACTACCAACCCTCCCTCACACCTTCTACTACCACTCCTCCCCTCCATCTTCTCCCTCATTCCCCTGCCAAAAACCGATGGGAAGGCCCTGGAAGCCATCCCTTCACTCCATAACCGCCCACGCGATCTGCTAGTAAGGAAGTCGCAAAAAGAGGCCAAAGGAGCTGAAGCTTTAGCATTGTTTTTTTCCCTTTTTCTTCCCTTTCCCCTTTGCTCAACTTTACTTTACCTTTCTACCCAACTATATCCAACCCCCCCTCCCAGCCCTGGTATCCCATTCCCCATTCTCCCATTTCCGCACCCAGTATTCTTGCGCTTTCTTTTGCCGTACCGCAAAGCTTCTTTCTTTTCTTTTTTACCTCTTGACCACACACACTCTATTTCGCAAGATCTCCGGCGAGTGTGACAGAGGCCTGAGAGCGCAGCGACCAGTTCCTCGGTTCCGGAGTATTAGCAACAGCCCTCAGGAAAACTGTTTTCCACTGTGCTGAAGACAGAGAATTCGATCCCACACCCTCTCTTTCTTTCCATTTCTGTCTCTTTTCTCTCTTTCTCCCTCTCTCCCCCTCTGGCCAGACTGACTTTCCCTCTTGCAACTGCATTCCTCCCTTTTACCTCCCCACCCCAAATTTATTTGAGCTTTTCTACCCTGCACAATTTCGGGAAAGAGTATTACCTTCCTTTGCTCTCTCACTCGCCAGCTCATTTATTTCTGCTCTCTTGTTGAATACATACTGCAGTATAAGCTGTCGATCATAACCAGCATTCATTTGCCTTGTTAAGAAAAGCGCCGAAAGGTTGTTGCCGCCTGTCTCGCGGGTCTAGCTTCAGCGTGCAAGGAACTCGACTTTAACAGTTTGGTTGACTGCCTCGTGCAACCTGGACCCTCCTCGTCAAAAAGTCCAGGTCCCCCCCCCCTCTTCCCTCATTCTCTTTAGTGAACAACCAACCGCTCTAAAACGGAACCCAACGAAACCTCGCCTTGGTTCCTGTCCGTGCCACAAAACCTTCAATCACTCTATAAAACCACTTTGACACCCTCCTTTGCATTCCTTCATTACTATTATTCTCCGACCCGTTCCTCTTCCGAGGCGTGGATAGTGCAGGTATGTCTTGGGATCGACGACAGTCTACTTCTGGCAGCGCGCCTACGACGACTTTGCCTTCGCTGGCCAATATCACCAACGGCTCCGCGGTCAGCAAACCTAATTCAGTGCACAGTCACTCTCCTCCGTTAAATCAACAGTCTGGTGATCTGAGGGATTCGGGGAACTGGTCTATGAATTCTGCACGTGCGAGCAATAGTAAGCATCTCACTTGGCCCTTTTCCTCGAGTTTCTTTCATTTTTTTCTTTCATTTCTCTCTCTTTGAACTTATTTTGTCTATTGATGCGGCCAACCCTTCTGTATTGTAGGGCTAGGGTGGTTCGTGCGCGACTGGAACATAATGTACTGACAAAACAGAAGTTTCTGAATCATCGTTCTCGCCTCAATTGACTCTCCCCCCAATTGAGCAACACGGATCGTCACGTCAACACGGACAGGACACAAACAACCCTTCCTTTAGCTACAATCACTCCCCAACGAACAGCACATTTGCTGCCTCGACTACTAGCCTTCACACCACCCCACCCGCAGGTACATACCAAGCAACCGATGTATTACCGACTCCGTCACCGTCAGCTTCTCGTCGAAGCAGCTTTGACAGTCGACTGGGAAATTTGAATTTATCATCACCCATTAACGGAACACCAGCTGCAAGCCAGGTTAGCCTCGCGAGCACACTGCAGCGTGAGAGGGGGATACATAGCAATTCGCCTGCGTCACATCGTGCGGAAAATGGCGACACCAATGGCTCGTCAACCAGCAATCTGTATGGTGGGATTACTCGTAGGTATACTTCGGCCGCGGGTTCTGGTAATGGATACACCCCATCACACAAGTCGAATGGTCCGACAAGGGTAGCGCCTCCGATTATTGGGGCACCAAGGTTTCCGTATATTAATGGGCCCCATCCTCACCCTAATGCACCATCTCCAACTAAGGGTTTCCCCTATGCGTTTCCCGACCCAGACTTTGCCGGCCCCCCTTCGAGGAGCAGCCGAGATGGGATACCTGGAAGGAACAGCACCAGCAGCCTGGTTGGGTCTACGGCAAGCAGCATATACAGTACCAACTCTGGGTTGCTACATCCTAATCTCGCTGACAATGGTAATGGTAACTTTTCGGGAAGTCAGCATGCGCAGGCCGTAAATGGGAACCAACATCACCATCACCATTTGCAGACCAGGAAACCAAGTGCTGGAGCTAGCGGGGATTCGGCATCTCCTCCCGTCACTCCTTACTCTCGGACTCCAGAGTTACGAGTAAGTCACAAGCTTGCAGAGAGGAAGCGGAGGAAGGAAATGAAGGATTTGTTTGACGAGCTGAGAGATCAGCTACCTGCCGAGAGGGGTGGGAAGAGTAGTAAATGGGAGGTCTTGACCAAGGGTAGGTTACAATCCCTGGCTTCATTCTACTATTCGGGGGTGCTAATTACGGGTTTAGCGATTGAATACATCAATCAGATGAAACAATCCCACGATACTATGATGCGTAACCATGAAAATATGCAACGCGAGCTCGAGACCCTTCGCAACGATGCTCAGAACTACCATGCAGTACGGAGTGAGCTTGAAGCCCTCCGACTGAACATGCACGTCCCAGCCCAACAGAGCTACCACCAGCAATCAAGCTACCATCAACAGAACCACCATCCTGGGCACAATGTTGGCGGATCAGGGCGGATGCAAGGAATCGAAAGGTGTTGATTGTAGTTGACCGTATCTTTTTCTTTTTTCAATAGTCCAAACTGGGATATACGGTTTTTTTTCCTTTGTCATGGTTCAAAGAATGTTCGGGTAACTTTCCTCCTTCCTTTCCCCTGGGGCACACAACGGGGGTTGTTTTTATAAGGGATGGATAATACCAGGCCTCCGACCGACGCACCTCGCACTTGCTGGAGCAAGTTACTCGATTGCTTCCCCCTCTATTGCTTTCCACTCTCAAGTATCACCTTAAATACATTCTAACAAATGGCACGGACGGGTCTCCCCCAGACCGAATCGACTTGAGCCAACCATTCACCATTCGGGCAAAACCATTTCGCGCCTTTTCTCACCTATGCTGTTGATCCTGCTCTTTTCTGCTTTCGTTTACCTTGGTTACAAGAGAGGCCCCGCGGCGTTTTACCACCGGCCTGGACGTGGGCCACCCTTTTGTTTGTTTATTTTTATTTTGGAATTTATACACCGTGCTATTGGGTGGCTATGGAGCTTCCTTCTTCCCCTTTTCACACGCGAGGGAAGGGCAGAATTGGCGGCCGGGGTGCATGGGGCCCCCGCTGTTTCTCGCGGGGGTTTCTTTGACAACACTACTGTCACCACCCCACGAACGGGAGGAGCGGAAAGCGATATCCACCTCTCGAAACTACCGAGACGGGCGTGCGGTGCGGTGCGAGTAGGGAAATAAAGTTGGGATGTGACAGAATGGACAGCATAGGTTGAGTGCGGGCTCGGGTATGGCACGGGCGCGGGTGTTTGGGAATTACACATTTTTCTCATCTGATTTTTCTTTTTGGTTCTCGGTTTGGTGTTGGTCATTTCCTTTTTCCATTTCCAATCTTGTTTCCACTGGAGCTTGAATTTTTTGTCTGGGTTATCTTCGGGGTATTTGTCTCTTATCTGTTTCTGGTTTTCATATCGTCATGACGGATGGGAAGGGATTCTGGTAATCGGGTATTTGGTCTAGGTTGTCCCTTTTTTTTTTCTTTTTTCTTTTTTGTCATGTTCCCCCTTCATTTCGTCACCGAGTTTTTTTTCGGCTGTGTTCCTTCCTTTCTCACTTTTTTTGTTTTTTATCCTCAAATGCGGATGAATGAGGTCGGATGGGATTGGTTGAGGGAAAGGGTTGGTGGAAGGAAGAGAGAGGAAGAAAAAATAACTTTACTCCTGGTGTTAGTACTCCTGGGAAATCAATGTATTATCATAATTACATAAGATACAGCTGCTGCGAACGTGGGGCCATCCATCATAGAGACGAGCAGGCAAGCAAGAAAGCAAACAAAACAAACAAACAAACAAAAGGGTTCATTATCACAGGAGCTCTTCTCTTTCATTCTCCCTCCTCCCTCCATTCACTACTCGAGTACGGTACTTGTACAATGCCCTACAATGCCCTAGATGCAAAGGGGGGGGGGAAACTTCAACACCGGATAGGGAAATTGATCAACTCATATCCATCTCTATCATCTGTCCATTCACCCGCGTTGTGTGCGTGCGTGCGCGTTCGTGCGGAGCAGCTAGAAATAACGTGGGAGGGGGCGACCATACGGTAGCTATCATATTGAATCATATCCTTACCTCACCTTAACTTAGGATACCTTATCGCAGAGTCTAAATTACACGTGGCGGTCCGTTGGTAAAAGTCTTTTTTATCCCGCGTTTTTTTTTACAGTATATTTATTTATTTATTATTACTAGCATTAAATTTTACTTTATTTTACTAAATACTTTGAGCACGTGTTTTTTTTTTTGGGGGGGGGGGAGGAAGGGGAAGGGGAAGGGGTAGGGGAAGGGGAAGGGGGGGCCCTTTTGCTTGTTACAGTAGTTCGTTACGGGGTGATTTCTATAATACGCGTGGTTTTTTTTGCTGTAGGGTACGGTACGATACCGTAACTATCTATCGTTCATAGGATTATGAAGTAAAAAAACTCGTGCCTCGCTCGCCAGGTCATTTTGTGGGGTGAAGTTTTTCTTGGAATGCCGTAAGTGAAAAGGTATTTTTTTTTGTTGGGTTGGATTGATGTGATGGGTGGTTGGGGTGGGTGGTTAGTTGGTTGGTTGGTTGGTTTAAATGAATGAATGAATGGGGTTGGTGGAAATGAGGAATTCGATTTTTTTTTCTTTTCTTCTTTCTTTTCTTTATTGTTTTGATGCGTGGGTATCCGTGACTTTATGGGGGGTTCTTTTTTTTTTTTTTGGTTGTCACGTGTAGTGGGGTGGGAGATAGGGTGGGGGGTTTTGCGTTTTCGAGTGAGGGTGTGTGATTTGTTGGTTGGTTGGTTGGGGTATATAATGTTTTGTTTACGGGGTTGGTAGGTGGGTAAGGGCGTGTAGAATGGGATGCGATGGGCTCGTTCTACGGCATCCAAGTACTCGTACTATATATACAGCATGGTACTCTACTGGGAGTCGGGGTTATTTTTTTTAAAAAGTGGGGATTACCGTATCGGATTTTATTGCGCCCGGTAAGCCAAGCTGACTCGGCGGGTAAAGTTAACAGGCTGTGCATGTCGCAATTCTTCGGCGATAGCTTATGCGATGCTGGTGTTTCTTGAGATTTTACGTTGAGGATCGGTGGTTTTTCAAGGGGGGACGAAGTGATCCTGAAGGGTATGATAAAAAGAGAGTGCGAGGTTACGCACTTGGTCATTTGCTTAGGGCTTCCTTGGGTCGATTGATTTGTTGATGTCCCGAGTGACTATTTATGACCCTGCTGCTAATTTTCTGAATGGGTTATTGTTGCTGATAGAACAACTGATTAGACTAACCGCAACGTGGTGTCCGTAAGAGTTCGTCCTTTGCGGAAGGTGTATGGTAGGATTGTGCTAGTAATCGGATGGCCTTTTTTATTTATTTCGAGGCCTACAAACAAACGACTGTCACTGCGGGACATCTAGGTCTGGGAGGAGGGGGAGGGAAAATGGCTGGATTTGGTGGTATGTGTGATAATGTGGATCTAGTGTTGCTCGGATTGCTTCTTTCATCGATCTCTGTATATTTTGGATGCTCCTGCTGTGCTGGGTTGTAGAAGGAATGCATGGGTGGACACACATGTGCATTCCTGCACTCCCATGATTTCCTTATGTTTTTTTTCTTTTTACTTTTATATATAGTCCCTCGCTTCCTCTGCTTTCCTTTCCCCCTTCTCCTCTTGAACCTTTTTCAATTAAGAACGCTCAATAAGGAAAGGGACGGATGGTCTCAAAATGGAGTTGGGGATGTTGAAAGATGGCTTCAATGTGACGAAAGTATGTCTGGGGGGAAATAATGCCAGTGGAACCCAGATGATAGTTGTCTCTGTATATAGATACCTCTCACAGGTACAAATATGGTACGCCGGCACCCAAGTACCAATGTACAAGAGACATCGGTCAATTCTTATTCTCCTTCTACGAACTACCTTGTCCCCACAGTCTCTCTGACTTTACTTCCGCTTTGCGCTCTCACCTCACTCACCAAATTTTCGACGGGGGATGTGTGGTCTGTACCGAGTGATATTCGGTGATGATAGCCGGGTATTTGATTTGAAATGTTTGAGACGTCCGGCGTGATAACCGGATATGATTCCCTGAACTCCATAACAGGAGACTCAATTTAGGCAATTGTAAACAATAATCAATGCCAGAGAAAGCAAGCTTTGTTCAGCGAACTGGTTGGTGCAAAGCGCTTGCGTGGAAGCAATTGAAGGGCATACGGGAAAAGAAAATGGGGGGGGAAAACCAAAACGAGATGATGTGGGAGAGAGAAGGTGTTGAGGTAGATAGATAGACTAGCTTGGATAATCTCGGATAGGTAAAGCGGAGCTAAAATATATAGGTAACTTTAAGTGAAAGGAATGAGATGCACCTGATATAAGATGAGAGTCTAATAACGGAAAACAAAGAGGTTAGGGGGGCGGGTGGGTATCAGTTATTCCCTGTGGGGAGATTTAAAATTCGATAAATGTAATCTAGACGAGTTGGTCGTAAAATATAGGGGAAATGTCGGGGTTGTCAGTAAATGGTCAAGATTTGGAAGCAGTCTTAAGGTGCAACAAGGCTGCTAGCAAGAGGTTGCTCGGTAGTGGGGAAGGGAGGGGCATTGAGATGGGGTTGATTCTAGAAGGGGGCAAGAATCTGGCATACGGGGGAAAGGGGAATTAGAAAACCGGCAATCGTGTTTTGCTAACTGGGTCCCCGACAGTCCCCATAAGTGCGGTGCTGGAAAGATCAATGTCGGGTAATGAGTGGGAGTGGAGATAGGAGTAGATCTTGATCTGAGTTGACACCGGCATGGGTCGACTCAGTACGGTGCCCGGTTTGGGAGCGGGCCACCTTGTGGTCACCTTGGGTATGGCTCGGGATAATCCGGTAGTCTGCTAGTGGGAACGGGGATAGGGAACAGGGGTAGGAACTCATTAGCCGAATCACAACGGGCATATTTGACTGTCAACATCAAATAACGGTTCCGAAGCCTTTATCCGGACCTTGGAACTAATTTTCTTGGCATTGAATTGATTGGCTAGTCCCCACCTGTGAGACACAAACCTAACACAACCGCCAGAGTATATTCCCCGCTTTGCTTCGCTTGAAGGAAGGAGATATCCATCACCCTCTTTAACAGACTGCCATATCACTTTATACATCATCTCGCCCGTCACCAAACCGTATCCACTATGGATACATTATCCGTGGAGTATGGAGGATCCAGTCCCAGTGGCAATACCCAGCGGGGTGGCATATCGAATACCAGTGCCGGGTATGAAATGATCCGTAATCTCCATGGCTACTCGAGCAAAAACCTTGGGAATGCGTCAGACATCTATAATAATATCCTCAATGTGGGGGTAGATGAGGGGCCTTTGCGGACTCAACTATTGCTGTCACCACTCGAAGCCCATAGAAGGAATCAAGGTGCCAGAAACCATCGGCTTGATGGGGCTGGGGATTGGTTTCTGCAGAGTAACGGGTTCGAGTCATGGCATAATGGTCAAGACGGCTCGGTGAACCCTACTTTGCTATGTTATGGGGGCCAAGGAATTGGCAAGACCTGTATAAGGTACGAGAGTAACTCTCAAGGAACCATGCACGATGCTGACAGGCAATAATATTAGTTCATTGGTAATAGACACCTTGCGCGACCACACTCGTGGACAGAATATCGCTGTTTTATCTCTCTGTTGCGATTACCAGGCACAGAAGGACCAGCTGGCGATAAATATGATAGGGGCTCTACTTAGGCAGATTGTTTTGGGAGCAGTGAGGATTCCGGGCGAAATTCAAAGTGCTTTTGAAGAGTCGAGGAAGGGTGGCGGACAAAATCTCCGGTTGCCGGACATGGTGAAATTATTCGTCAAAGCAATCAATTCCGTTCAACGGGTATATATTTGCGTCGAGGCAGTGGACGAGCTATTGCCAAAGGATCGATCAGAGTTTCTTCGAGCGTTACGACAGATTATTCGAGGAGCACCGGGTGCGCGGCTTTTTCTTACAGGGAGACCCTATATCCGTGGGGAGCTCGACAAGCATCTCACCGACGGCGTTTATTCAATTCAGCTTGTGACCGGCCAAGGAGATATCGCTAGATACGTAAGCCGAAAGATGGACGATGACGATGGCCGAGATCCGGACTTGATGATAGAGAATCTGAAAAATGATTTCATGAAAATAATCTTGGAAAAGGCTTCAGAGATGTAAGTAGGAGCAACTTTATTGCGTATATGGATCACTGATTTGATATTATTCCAAGGCTTCTGCTCGTTGCATTAAATATCGATGCAATCTTAGGTGAAAGTTCGTCAGCGAGGAGAAAGAGAATGCTGCAAAAGGTGGCGACGACTGGCGTGGACCTGGACAGTGTGTACGCTTAAACACTGCAACGAATAAGGGAACAGAAGGGTGATCGATCAGGACTTGGGATGAAGGTGCCAATTTGGACATCCCGCTCGGAACGGCCATTGCAAATTGACGAACTCTGCCACGCTCTGGCAGCAAAAGTGGGGTCTATGGATATATAGACCTTGAGAACATCCGCTCGCGGGGCACTGCCCGGGGTCATGCTTAGGACTTGCCGTGGTTGACACGGAGATATCGGCGGTGCGCCTAATCTACTACACACTCCAAGAATACCTTTCCCGTCCTGATATCCTGTCCTGGGCCCACACGACACTTGCACGGATATGCTTGACCTATATGAATTATGAGCAGGCCAAGGGGCTTCCAGCCAATAGCGTTCATACCTTGCGAGGCAAACCCTTTCTCGAATATTCTTCTTTCTATTTGGCGAGCTATGCTGGCCCATGGGAAAGTGGAGCTCTCGGGCCGTGTGAAATCACTTACGCTGGAGCTGTTAAATCGGTACGGTAGCAATATATCTGCTACTTTGATTTTCAGCCGAATAACGCCTGGCCGTCCCCTCCTTTTGGCCATTGCCTGTTTATTTTACACTGTGCATCCTACTTTGGGATTGTTGAGATTGTGGCCGCTTTTATGGAGGTGGAAGGTAGTGGTACTAATTGAAGAGATGGTATGGATTCACTCTGCTCATGTGGGCTGCTTAGCGGGGGAACGGAGAGGCGGTGAGAATACTGCTCGCGCAGAACGGAGTCGGTCCTGACAGGCCGGGCAATGGTAGTCGAACACCGCTCTTAGGTGCTTCTTTGAATGGGCATGAGGGGGTCGTGGGGCTACTACTCGCAGGAGATGATGTGCTTCCCCATAAGCTAGACAAAGATGGCTAAGCACTACTCTTGCGGGCTTGTATAGTGGGCATGAGGGGTGGTGGAGCGACTACTCGCAAGGGGCGATGTCAATACTGGCAAACTAGAAAACGATGACCGAACACCACCCCGGCGCGCCTCTTTTAGTGTGAATAGGGAGGTTGTAGCACTCCCGCAGCCTCAGGTGGCCCCAATCTCCAGCGTGGATTAAGCTCGAGGAAATATTTGGCTAACCACCTCTCTGCACACACCCAAGCGCGCCTCCTCCGCCACTGTTTCCATATAGACCCGTCATCCTCTTGGCTTCCGCCCTCTCTCCAAAGCCCCTTGCTCCCACCTGCTGTATCGTTTCCCTCCTACGGACCGTCTCACCCCCCTTCTATTGCCGTTTTTTATAGATCTCGATCTTGGGACAATTTTGGTCGATGGTTGGAAGAAGGGAGTCTCATTTTCATGTGTATTTATTCCCTTCTGATTCCCGTTGCGCATGTTTTTGTACCGCAAACACAGGCTACACGAATCTCTGGTCTCTAGTCGTCAAGTTTTATGTGGCGGTGTGGGTTGTGGGAGAGGAGTACAGGTACTTTTGTTTGTTATAACGAGGGGTCCTGCATTATTGCTGAATTTCTCACCGCACTACACCTAACCCGCTTGTTCTTCCTATTCTGTGTATATCCTTCTTTTATATTCTCTTTTTCTTTCTACACTTCTCTTTATTCCTTATATCCTTTGGAATGTCGACATAGGCTGGGGGCTGTTTGAATGGAATTATAAAGCACCGTCATAAGTGCTCCTAGCACAGCTAGGAATTGCAGGCTGGGGACATGCGCTTGGTCCAGAGACCGAGCCACCGCCACGAAAGATTCATATTGGGGGCAGCATCGTAGGTGGATTATCGTATGTTCAAACTAGGCCTGTGAGAGTGAGGGGGCCATTACTTGCTTTATTTATAGGGGGCGGTCTTGCCCGAAAGGGGTGTAGGAGGGCGAGAGCCTGCATTATTTTCCGGCGTAGTTAAGTTAGGTACCATACAGCTTTCGTCTCAATTTCCGTGGGCCTCATGAGTTGACCTACGTCTGGGGGCTATGGAGGATTTACAACCCTTTTTCTCGTATCCCGCTACCGCCAGAGAGTGCATTGAAGCCCTTTTTTTTTGTGTGTGTATACCGCGTTTGTAGAATACATGTCATGTGCTGTCCTGTTGTCTTTTGTTTTGACACCCCCATACCACCGACAGGCCAAGGATCCAACCAGCCATTGACCTGGGGGCCCCCGTATGATACGATAAATCCAAGGAATTATCCCCTGTCAGCCACCGTATCCCCCCCCTCCCCATACCACTCGACTAAAATATTCTTCTGACGGCAACACGCCACTCCACCCACCCACCGCTCGCAACCGCTCACACTGGTCCTAGCCTCACTTAGTTTGGACTCCATAACTTATATCCTACTTCCCTCCAAGAAATGCTTTTCCATTTACAGGAGCTGCCGTACCTACTTATATACCCCCCCCCGGGACATCTACTGCACTCCCGTTACCTCAATGCCATATACCCTTCCTCGCAGAAAAGTGGAGCAGCGTACAAACCCATCACATGTACCCCCCGGAAACTCGTAATCACCCAGAATCACCCATATTATCCGGGCAATACGTGTCGTAAATAGAACCAAGCGGGGGACAAAATTATAAGGACATATTTTGTGGAGGTAGCTTGCTTGGCTTTTTTTTTGGCTCCCTGGGAGGGATAAGCATGTCGCTTAAATGCATGAGCCCACCCCCCCCTTGGACGCTGCACTGTACTGGGACGGGTAGACATCTCCTTGATATAACCTCTGCCGGACTGGATGAGGATGTTTAGTAATACTAACGGGTATGATACTTTACTTCTAGAACAGGGTTTCTCTTTTGCTCCCTTCATAAATATTCGTAAGCCAAGTTCCGGACTCGTAAGCGTGAGGCATCGCGTGGTCAGAGGGATTGAGGGTTGGGGAGGATTAGAGGGGGATTATTTCTTAGTGATCACACATCTGAAGTGGGTGGGGGGAGGGTTGTGTTAGGCTAATATTATGGTAGGGGTTGATTGAAAGCTCACGGTTGCTGCTTGATGGATGGGTTGGGATTGGGGGGTAGTAGGGGGTGTAGTCTGTGCTTTGGGAGTTTGGGAGGGGGGGGGGTTCTGGTTGTGGTCATGACTTATCACTCGAGAGAGAATTCTTTTTATTTGTTGTAAGTAGCGGAGGTTGTCAGGGGCTTCCTGATAACCTCAAACATGGAGAAGTCTAGACTCATGCGAGGAGAGGAAACGAGGAGCAGTCTGGACCTATGCGAGGAGACACGAGGAGTTTTTTGGGAGCTGTTTAGAATGGAGAGAGATGCGTTACGGATTGGAAGGGATGGAACCGCCAGGTGTGGTGGATATCTGTAAGGTTGACCTTTTTGTAGTATATAGAAATCATCGACTTCCGCGATAGGTGGTAAGAAGATTAAGTCAATTAACACGAAAACTACTCTTACCCAATTATATACAAAATCCTCTTTACGAAATTCTATAAATTCTTCATTATTCTGTCGGGGGTTTTTTTTTGTATTAATGGTGGGGGAGTGTGTGGAGTAGACTTGTTGCGTGATAGCCAGGGAGTTTTTCAGGCGCTACAGTACCTCTACTAGAATTGGGTCGGCTGTTCTTATCTAATGTGGGGAAATTCGGTGCTGTCGCCCATGGTCCGAGTTAATTCTATGTGGAATATGATGGGTGAAAAACTGGAGGAGGGGAATACGCTGTGGCCATCCTACTTGGCCGGAGAGAGAGAGGAGGCGCAGAATTAAAAGGTTGTCACGTGTGGTAAGCTAGAAGTATTGTCCATTGCCAAAGGTGGCAAAAGCAGAGATATCAGGAGTTATATCCTTGAATCTTCTGCCATGATAGTGAGTGATACGTGGGGTATGAGGAAGGATGGAAGGTGATGGGATAACCTCTACCTCTTCCAATTCGCGAGTAGGAGGAACCTGATGGCACGGTGGGCTCTTTGATCCCCTTTTTCCAGCTTGGGCGAGGGCATCTTGAGTATGGGAGTTGGAAGACCACTTCATGCTTTCCCTTGATACGTACCTAGATGATTAGGAAAGAGCTATGATATGTGATTGTTGTTGTTGGGTTGCCTGTAGGACGTGGGATGAGGAGATATGCAGTTACGGGGCGTGTGCTTATAATGTGCGCTGTGACTAGGGGCATGGCGGTGGTGGATATAAGATATGGGCATTTGGCTTGTTTCTTTTAGGCCTAATACTACTTGCCATGGGGTAGTGGGCCGGATTGTTTTATCCTTTATGCTGTGGTCGTCATAAGACATAGGACACAAGGTTTCAAGGGATCACTATGGTTCTGGAATGTTTGGGATTTTGGGGATCACGATGTTTCTGAACGCTTTGTTTCTTTGGCGTTCCATGTATTTCCGGCTATTTTGGGATATATGACCCTAGCTCTTAGGATTTCCATCGATCGCTTAGTTCGCCACTTTCTTGTCCAGCCAGTCCAGTGATCTCATTCCCATTGGTATGTCATTTAGCTGTGTCGTTTATTTCTTAGTTGGGCAGCCTTTCGGCAAGTCGTCCAGAGATATTATTTCCTGTTGATCTCGGGAAAGGCAATGTATGGGTGTTGGCCATCTGGCGGCGTTAATGCGACCTCTACCAGGAGGGCATTGTGGGCGAGTCGCTGCTACAGGATGCCCCTTTCGTGGTACATCTGATAGTATGCTCTGTGGCATTAAATTGATCGCAAGCAGAATGAATCTAATTAATATAAATTGATAAATTATCTGCGCAACTGGAAGCTTGATACTGGAAGGAGGATGTCTTGATCTTAATTCTATCACCGCACCGAAGAGGGAAATAAAGGTCCTTCAACACATAACTTAGAAAACTTCTACATTCCAGCGTCTTCCTTTCTCAGCCTCATCCTCAGGATATCATTCGCCGCGCCCCTTCTTTTCCCATCTGGCCTCACCTGATTTCTTTTCTTCCATTTCCTTCACTTCCTCCAGTTCGCCTCATCCATTCCTAACCTTGCTTCTTCTCTTCTCATCTCTTCACCCTTAACTTACTTCCTTACTTCACTCTCAGCTCCTACTTCGTTCCCCAACTTCCAGATCATTCTTGTTTGTCCTTTATGCGAGAGATGATGAATTCTAGATAGGTAACTGCTGTTTTTGATGCGCCAAGTTCATGCTATTAATCATATAGCAAAGCGCCCGTGGTCCGCAATACTAATGGGGGGTATGGAAAGCTAGTCTGCTATGTCTTCTCTACTGCCGTTGCTCACCTAGGGCTTGGGCGGCTAGTGGGTATCCGCTCGAGATGGTATAATACAGGTACAGTACGATATAATTTATGGTGGGCAGTTTTCTATCGTCGGCGCTGCGTATATAGTTGCTGACAATCACCTCAAGAATCCTTACATTATCGTACACCGCTTCTATCTATCCAGATATACAGTTGATCTATTCGTTAGGAGGAGGAGGGGAAGGGAAGAAAAAAACGATACGAAAAACAAGGACGCGTAGGCAAGACTTTATAGACAAAGAAGACTTAGTTGTGGCATGACGAAAGCGGGCTATGAGCGCGACCTCCTGATGGCGATATAACTCCCTCCCACCCCAGGAACCAAGCTCTATAGGATTTTGTAAACAAAAACTACTAAATCCTTAGCTGGCTATGAAAGCAGATCCCCACTAGGCGTAGTAGGGTATGACATAAATGTGCATTCTTATAGGATTTCCTCTAACGACGGAGGGCGATGTGTCAGAGGGGCAGTAGTGCTGGGGGTTACCACTTTGTGAGACTGTAGCAGCGCTGCCACCCTCCCATGGCCTTTCATATTAGCGATCACGAGCGGTGTTCGACCGGATTCATCTGGTTTTTCAGGGTTGACCTCTTCCCGTCCGAGTAGTGTTTCCACCACTCCCTCATGTCCATACTCGGCGGCACGCGAGAGCGGTGTTTGGCCACATCGATCTGGCTTGTCAGGATCGACCTCTTTCCGTTCGAGTAGTATTTTCACAACTCCCTCATGTCCATTACTGGCCGCACGGGAGAGTGGCGTTAAGCCGTCATTATTTGGCTCATCGGGGTTGACCTCGCCTCGTCTGAGCAGTAGATTTACCACTCCCTCGTGCCCATTGCAAGCGGCATTGGAGAGCGGGGTTCCACCATATTTACTTGGCTTGTCAGGGTTGACCTCTTTCCGTCCGAGCAGTATTTTTGCCACTTCCTCGTGTCCATTGCAAGCGGCATACAAGAGAGGTGTTAGGCCGCTAGGACCTGGCTTGTCAGGGTTGACCTCTTTCCGTCCGAGCAGTATTTTCACAACTCCCTCATGTCCATTATCAGCGGCCCACGAGAGCGGTGTTCGGCTGCCATTATCTGGCTTGTCAGGGTTGACCTCTTCCCGTCCGAGCAGTATTTTTGCCACTTCCTCGTGTCCATTGCAAGCGGCATACAAGAGAGGTGTTAGGCCGCTAGGACCTGGCTTGTCAGGGTTGACCTCTTCCCGTTCGAGCAGTATTTTCACAACTCCCTCATGCCCATTAGTAGCCGCACGCGAGAGCGGTGTTCGGCTGCCATTATCTGGCTTGTCAGGGTTGACCTCTTTCCGCCCGAGTAGTATTTTCACAACTCCCTCATATCCATTATCAGCCGCCCACGAGAGCGGTGTTCGGCTGCCATTATCTGGCTTGTCAGGGTTGACCTCTTTCCGTCCGAGCAGTATTTTCACAACTCCCTCATGTCCATTATCAGCGGCCCACGAGAGCGGTGTTCGGCTGCCATTATCTGGCTTGTCAGGGTTGACCTCTTTCCGCCCGAGTAGTATTTTCACTACTCCCTCATGCCCATTATGGGCAGCCCAGCCAAGTGGTGTACGGCCTAAAAAATCTTCCCCATCGATATCATAACATCCCATCTCCATCAAGGTAGTCACAACTTCAACAATTCCGAAGAACGATGCACAGTGTAGTCCACCGAATGAATGAAAAGTAGGATAATAGCCAAGATATAAACTCTTCACTTGCGTTAAAAGTAATTTGGTTGGTATCCTGCCATAATGCTCCGATAATAGCTTCAGCGCAAGTGATCTCCCGCAGTCAGAGAGCTCCCTTTTTGCATGGACCCCCCAATATACCGAAGAGTATTCTAGAAAGGGCGTGTTCTGGGCGTTAGGAGAGGGAGTGGTTGATAGGGCTTTGACCTGTCGGGAATTTAGATAAGTCAAACAGATTTCCGCCATTGCCGAGTGGGGTCTGGTGAATATATCGGGATGAGCGGAAAGATACTCCTGGAGAGTAAAATGGATCAACCGTGCTGTGGATGCTTCTTTATCTACGGTGATAAGTCCTTGACAGCAGCTCACCAATGTCGAAATCGAAGGGGTGTTGTCAGCATTGAAATCCGTGGAGCCTAGTTCGACTGCTAGGGCATGGCAGAGCTCATCCGCTTGCAATGGTCGTTCCGCATGACTGATCCACATCAATGCTGCCATCCCGAGTGTCGATTGGTCACCGTCTTGCGCCTTTATCCGTTCGATGGTTGCACTGTAGACATCTCCCACCCGCAATCCATCCGTCATTCTATTGAGCCTTTCTCGTCTCCGGTGAATTGTCGATTCGTGTAAGATGGCATCGATACTTAAGGAAACGAGTAGAAACCTGGATGCATATTTATTAGCGGAGGGTGTGGGGTGGGATTCCTAGTACCGCTGCCCCAACATACATTTCTGACATAGTTTTGGGAATCTTCTCCAGAATTTCTGCCTCTAGACTCTTGTTCATCGCATGTGGAGTTGGGTCCTCGCCTAGTCTAATACGAAGGTATCCGATGATATCATCTTTCCTGGGGCTCACAGATACACTTGTCACTCGCCCAGCAAGGGCCCTCTCGACCTCATCCCGAATATGAGGCCTTCCAATAATGAATATTCGGATGCGTGGGGACTTCTTCAGAATTTGTTGTAGTGAATTAAGGACCCTTACTCGATCCAGTACTGAACATTCGTCTAAGGCGTCTATGCATACAAATGTCGGCAGTGAGGACGTGATATCTTGTAGTATCTTCACGATATCCGGAAGTCGAGGTCCTCGTCCACCAATAGCATTCCTCGCCTCTTGGAAAGCTTGTGATATTTCCTCCGGAATCCTTTCCAGTCCGCCAATGACCTGCCTCAGCAAGGAACCCAGAGTGTTGGTCGCGGACTGCTCCTTCCGGTCTGCGAAGTCGAAGTAAAAACAAGTAACGGCTGCATTCCGCCCTCTGGCCTGATCGCACAACCTGTCCACTACTAGCGAACTGTTATCGCGGCTTGTTAGCGCTGGCTCTCTTTCTTCCATCACCCGAGAATAGTTCTTGTTACCTGATAAATGTCTTTCCGACTCCCGGGTCCCCATAGCAAAACAAGACTGCATTCTGACCTTCACCTTCCCCACTCCAGTCATGCCAGGTCCTGAATGCTTCGGTTTGCAAAAGCCATTCCCCCACATCGTCGGAGCGGCGTTCTTGGATATCCCGATGGCGTAGCTTGGGCTCTAGAGGTGATAACCAGGCTAGGAGTGGATTCCGATCAGCGGAAATGGTACAGTTGTTCCACACATTAAAAGTGTTCGTATTATTAAAGCTGTTGTTGTTATCATGGATGGGATATTGGGACATTTTTCGCTCTTTGTTGTTTGCACTGTTGTAGAGGGGGAGTTATTGCGTATGGTCGGTTTGATGATATTCTAGGGAGCTGGAAAAGCGGGTCTTGGTTAGGAAAAGCGGGGGTCTTCTGTAGCGCTGCTGATATAATACCACTTCATTGAACACCAAAGATCCATACGAACTGCCACAAAAGCCCCAAGCGCCGGCGCTAGAACAAGCCCAACCAAACCCTACGAAAGCCATGGCAACCCATGATAGGTGGCCGACACTGCGAAACTCGTTTTCGGTGGAAACCACAAGCATCATCGCAAGTGAAAATCTCGTAGACTTCAGCTCAAGAAACACAAGGCTCCCGAACTCTATATATGGAAGCTCTCCCACCACCTAGTCGCGGGAACATTGTTCGCGATAACGGCACCCAATCGTAGCTAGAACCTGATATGAGCCTTCACTTTCCCTACGCCCGTATTGTACAGTACAATTACTTGATACCATTAAACAAAAACGAAACGATGTTTATTTACATGCCTCCCTCGCCTTATCCAGCTAGCAGGTGTCTTTTTACGATATTCGAAAAGGGAAAAAACCATACTTTCCCGCACACCTAACGAGGAGGTGGATAAATAGTTTTCTCTAATCTTTGAATTTTTATCAACAGATCCTTTATACGGTAAGTTTTAAATTGGGAACGGTATTTTGTCTCGCTGTGGCAGTATTGTAAGAGACGACGAGGTCGCAGAGTAGGAATATCTCAAATCAAGCACTGTGTGATAACGGAATCCCGATAACAACAGGCAGCCACAGGTTGTGGATCTGGTGATGAAGGCTCCATGGTAATGGAAGGTCAGTTCCGATGGATATGCTATTATGGATTCAAAACTCGACAAGAATTTAGTCCAGGGATAGAGTGCTCGGGTGTGTCGGGATTGCATATCAGAGAACCCTACCGGCAATGAATCGAGTCGGTGGGTAACTCTTTCAGCCAGTAAAGTCACAACTCTCAATTTTTGAACTCATTCTTGTTTTTTTTATTTTTAGCTCATTCCATAGCTAGTAAGGGGGTAACTTTGGGATCTTCATGTTTGATAGTGGATAACTTGAGGGGCCTTTATGTAGGCTAGCGCAGTATATGCTCAATCACGGTCCTCGTAGCTTCCTCGGCCAAGGAGACATCCGACTGATCAGGCGGGCCACTTTCTCGGCCGGATATCCTAGCGGCAAAACAATTTCGTTACTCATCTCGGCCACCAAATCCTCTACAGTACAGTACCCAGTTGCCGAACCACAGCCATATCCTTCCAAATAGGGACCTTGAGGTAGACACATCCAAAGTATTTCTGCGCAGCTGGGCATATGCCAAGCATTCTATTAGCCGGACCTCTAATTTGGTTCTGGGACAAGAGCAAAAAAAAATCGAATTTGACCTCAATACTCTTGGTCTATCCCAATACTGCCAATGCCACTTTATTTTTTAAAGAATTCTACGATTCCTGGAAGCTGAGAAGATTTCGTCCTTGACACCGAGAAGCAGTATGTAGTTGCGAAATACCTGGTAGCCGGAGAAGAGTTTCTTCAACTTCACAATATTTGACTTACTCCACAGCCCCAAGATCAGTTAAGTCTACTTGACTTCTTGGCTGGACATCATCGACTTCTTTAACCACATCCACCGCAAAGCCAAATCCCACATCCAGCTGCGAATTCCCTACTCTTGGCACACAGGGACGCTGGATACGTCCATCGCAAAGTCTCTAATACCTGTACCATAAGGCGCAACTGCAATCCAGAAAGGCTAGCAGCCTAATCCCCATTCAGAATAGTGTGCCAGTGTGGCGCGCCGCAACTCGAACTCGTTGCTGGCTCTACAAGTATTTTCTGATAAGATGCCCTCATATACTCTTCTCTCTGCAATAAATTTAAGGTTACAGTAAGCAAACGGTCAATTTTAGCAAGTAGGTATCACAAAATACTATAGGACACCAAATCAGGGTCTTGCAGTATATTTTCCGAGAACCCCAATTTAGATCCATTTTTGCTGAAGGGCACTCGGCCCCCCATGGGCAGGGATTTGTACCTCTGAGAGCAGAATAGAGGAAAACACAAATATAAAATCCTGCTTGGCGACTGGAATACATAGCTTGACTGGGTGAAATCTGGGAGCGGGATGAAACATATATGACTATGATTTACCTCGTTCGGGTTGCTACCCCCGACATCCAAGACTGGTCTCGCGAGCTCCCAGAGTTCGTTTGTAGCTAGGGTGGGGTAGGTACCCTGAACGTAAATGAAGGATGCCCTTCGATTTCCTGTCAGATATTGTAGAGGTTGCGGAGGTTTATATCCCCAGTAGCCATGAAATTATTATAGTGTTATGGTGTTATTAGAAGTCTAGATTGAGGTGCTCTAGGGAGTGGAGCTTTTCTCTTTACCATTTTTCTGCCTATTTCCCGGTGGGGCGGCTCTATCGTAATATATTATAGTGATCCTAAAAAATTTGTTCATGCCGCGTACCTCCTATTGAGTCCTCACTTATCAGCACTGAATAAGTTACTCTGAACCCTGTTCAGGAAGCTTTTAGTGCAAGGTATCCCCAGGGGCTCTGGTGCTCAAGTATAACTCATGGTGTCCGTAGAATAGAAAAATTCTTCCGTATTCTGTAGAGGTTCTTTATTAGCAATGTCTTGCCTTTTCTTATTTGAGATTCTAGCTAGCACTTAGAAAAGCTGACCAAGAGATCGAGAGTAAACTGAGGGTCCAAGAACTACCGATGAATGATCAACGAGTAAAGTGCACAATGGACAAATAGTTTACAAAGCCTAGAAGACCTTAAGGAATATAAAGAAGGTATATACCATTCTTAGCTCAAGCTGAGACAAGGGAGAAATCTAGGCAGGGATCGTAAATATCATGATATTTCGCAGCATCGCACCTACTCCAACAGCTTCCCCGAGTGAGCCCTGATGAGGATAGGAAGTTTGCCTTGTTTTTGTTTTTTTCTCGTTAAATCTTATGGATTAATTTACGTGCAGGCAACAGCTCAATGACAAGAACAAGGTAAGTGGAATGTAATACTGGGGATATCACATTCGCTCTGTGTACTTAGTACGATACGTGTAATTAGAGCTAAAGTTTCAAAAATTAGGGGGATAGGGGATTAGGATTTCCCCCTGTAGATACCGACGACCGTAGGATCTAGCATGAAAATGAGGGGGCAATGACACTTTGTTACCATTACCATCGATTCAAAGAACCACCCAGCATATGCTACAGGCAGCAAAAGAAGCAAAGAAAATCATTCAATCTACCATCCCACCCCCTCAGTCCTACAACAAACCTCATCCCTCCTCTATTTCCCATCAAAAACTACCCCCTTATAATACCTCAATTCCTCGATACTCTCTAAAATATCCATCCTCGCCTCATGTCGCAACTTCTTCACCGGCGCCTTCGCATACACCTCATCCGAGCACCACATCCTCACCGCCTCCTTCACTGTCGAAACATCTATAATTCGGTAATGCAGGTGTTCTACAACAGAAGGGTAATAGCGTGCCAGGAAAACACGGTCGCAATGCACTGAATTCCCGGCAAGGAAGGCGACCCCTCTGTCCGGGACCCGTTTCTTAATGTACGCGAGGAGTTCTTCTGTAGCTTGGGCGACAGTTACGGTTGATTCTAAGACGCGGGCTATGAGGCCTGTCTGTCGCCGGGGGTGGGGAATGTCAGCTAGGTGAGGGAGAGGAGAGGGGGAGGGTTACAGAAGAGTGTGTTTTCTGACACCAATCATCCATCCTGTCCAAAACCTCCTTTTCATAATGAATAACCGTCTCGTACCCCTCCTCATCCAGAAGGTTCAATTCGTGATCAGTAATGTAGCAGCATATTTGCAAGATGACATCCTCGCTAGGATTCAGTCCTGTCATCTAATAAACAAGCAAACCCAAGCAAAAAAGGATAAAAAAATTAGCATCCACGACAAATGCTCTCACTTCCCCTCCCCCTCCACATATCATACCTCACAATCAATCCACACAAGTGGTGTGGAAGCCTTTAGCGCCATTCTATCCGAACTTTCTTCCGCTTCTTTTATCGTTGCGCCTTCTTTGCTGAGGCAGCTATACTCCACTCTCTCTTCCTAATGTTTGTGGCAGGAGATTGTAAGGTGACGTTCCCACCCAAGACTTGGCGTTCTGTTATTAGTTATCAATAAGCGAGGTACGCTAGCATTCTCCCAGAGTTCGCGTACGGTAGTGCCCCTGCCAAACGCAGGTGAGATTGGTCGAACCGTTTGTGGATGTCCCTCGGCAGGAAATAATGGTCACCGGTAGTCACTCGGTCGTTTAACTTGTAAACTGTCGGAGGTCGCGCTGAAGATGTCGGAGATGAAGTGCAAAGTAATAGGACTTGAACAATAAGAGAAAGAAAGAGATTGATTCTGTCTTGCTTAATCGCCTATAGACGCACCTAAGACTGCGGTACTTATAGTCATCCGCAGTATCATCATACATCAACATGACTCTAGTTACTTCCTAGTTCCCCATGTCCCAAGTAGCCTGGCCTCTGGCCGAACATATCTGTACTCCACATCACACTGAAGTAATACTTCCAACATAAACTGTTGAAAATTGTGGCTGGGAGGAAATGATTCAAGGTGAGGATTTTACGCAATGGATGGAAACCATTTCAGTGGAGATTAATATCGTTGATTGATTGATTGTGATAAGTTGATGAAAGGAAAGACTTGAGGAAAGGAAGAAAGGTGTGTTGCGAGAAGACAGGAGGGAAGGAGAAAACGAGGGGTGAAAATTATTTCATAGGCTTGCGCATCCTTTGACTAGTGCGTGCTTATGTCACGGCGGCCTCAGAGTGCGGGTACATCCTGCACCAAGTGCGGCCAATTGAACAGCAATTTCCAACATCTCACCCTCGCGGTTTGGGGTGAGAAGGGCGATATCAAAGTCTTCAGGATAACAAAAGAAGAAAAAGAAGTAGAGAACACAGGATACATAAAAGAAATTTTAAAAAGTTACATTATTTGATCCTCTCCTATTATTTCACATTCGGATAACTTTTACTCAGTGGGCTACTGGGCTCATGAACCACCGGGCTTGACAGGCAATAATTCTCGAGCGCAACCGACGGCAGACACCTATAGGTATGGTAACCGCCAGGCAAACTAGGGAATAGCACTGGTGAGAGACGGTGGGAGCGGCCAGGAGCACTGCCCCAAATACGAACCAACCGTCAATTCCCTAACTACTTAATGCTCCAAGAAGCCACACGGAGATTTCTACCAGCCAGTAACTCCTCCTAGTCATGAACGTTAACTCTTATCCATCCTGTCATATTCATCTTATCGCCCCTTCCTCTTCCTTAGTGCTGACGGCGAGACCGCAAACCTAACCACATCGTCACCAAACTCCTTCCCTAGTTCATTATCTACCCATCCTTCGCCACCCAACTATCCACTCCATCACTCGAACAAAACATCTTCTCAGCAAATAATGCATCTGCGTCTGGTGAGACAGCGCGATTTCCACTTCTACGTTAATTCACTGCACAGCGCTCCATCCTTTGAAAAGGCAGGTAATGATCTGAACGAAGGTTCCACGCAGTGAAATGAATTGATTAAATGCAACGAGTGCAATTCTTGTACAATACACAAACTACGGCCAAACGTAGCAAGGATTGCACGCGAAGGAAAGGGAAGGAGGAAGGGAAAGGAAATATATATATGAAGAGAATACTTTTTCATAGTTTACACTCTTTAGTGCGTCCCATCACCGATATTTCCAGCGCATCCAGGGCCTGTCGTGAAGGCACCGTGTGTGACCACTCATGACAAGATACTTACATCTCGGTGGGAGTTGAAAGAGAAGCTTGTTCTTGATGGGATGAAGAATGGGATGGATTTTGGCAGTATAACTAGTCGTCGTACGCGACGGATCGGGTAGATAGATAATGAAGCAGAAAGCCTGTATTGGTAACACACGGCCTAGTATCAGGGAACGGGCCGCGAAGGGGAGGGGGAGAGGGGGAGTGGCCTATTATCTATTGGTACGGTGGGGTTAAAACAGCCTATATCTTGGAGATATTCTAGACTATCCTATCTATGAATCCTACTTATGTGCTGAACCTCGGATTTGGGAAGCGCGGTCAGTTAGTCTGATAACCCAATCAAACGCCGAGGTGCTAGTTAGTAGGGCGGGTCTTATTTCAACATGATGTGTTTTCCTAGCTGTACAGTAACTTATGTGCCTGTCGGGCGTCTGCCAATCTTATCTATACTACCTTGCTTTACTAGAAAAAAGGCTATGTATACAAGGCGATAAATAGGGAGAGAGTATCTTACCAGAACGAAAACGACTAAAATAGCTACAGCCTTTGGGGCCAACAGCTGACTTCCTAAGATAAAAGAAGCAAACGATTTTTTTTCTTCTTTTCTTTTCTTTTCTTTTTCTTTTCTTTTTTACGAGTATTTTTATTTTGTTTCTTATTTTTTATTTTTTCTTGTGATTTTTGCCAACCCCTCTCCCGTCTGCTTCTGCTACCCGCCGATCGCCAACATTTAAGGTCTAGAGTCGGATTCTACCACCCGGTAGCGGGATTGTTAAACCCCACAGCCCTATTGATGAGAGCTAAGTTCTTCAATCTCCCAATCCCCATAGGGCAGGATTTTCTAATTATCCTGCCCTACATGACGGATCGTTCAATAATAACTGATTATGGGCATGGATTGAACTCCTGGGCTCCCTCTAATTGCGCAGGAGGTTAACCACTGCACCGGCTAGGTATTTCATGAAAGGTCGACTTGGGAACTAATACTTATCCTACTGGTAACCCGATTTCGAGATTTTAATGGGTGGGTGGTGTGTGGTGGTCTCTCCCTAAACCGTTGGTAGATTTCAACGTGGGCCAAAATCCAAGCTGTCAACCAAGCCGAATAATTCCTACTTAGATCTTTCATCTGATGAAGCATGCCCCCCCACCAATCATCAATTTCCGGCGTGAGCAAGAGGAGCCCAACCAGCCACTGTCACCCCTTCCGCTGCATCATCGTCCCACCGACCCAATCCACAACCGACTTCTCCTGGAAGAGCTTCTTTACAGCAATAAACTCCGTCAAAAAAAAAAAAGCCATATTGCAACCCCTCCCTTGTCCAGTAAAAGTCCTCCACCATCCTGCCCAGGCCGCTCAAGTTTGCAGAGGGGGATTTGCGCCTATACACGCTCAAGGTGTTCACGGGGCAATCTTACTGAGGTTGTAGGTGGCGGCAGTTGAATATCCCCGTTATCACCTAGTTATACCTGTTCTGCATGCAAGAGCTGAAGGACGACTGGCTCTCTGAAGGCTACGTGGGACGTCCGGCTGAAGAGAGCATGCCACAGGAACAGGCTCCCCGGAGCCTTCTGCTGGTACTTCTTTTTTCCTCACATTGCAAGCACAATCACTTCCTGTTTGCTTAAACTCAATCAACACAATCTCTCAGCTTGCCAAAAATGCTCCTGTTATTCACGTCTAGGGTCTCCCCGACACTCGCACTCCCCCCACATACCATATTGTCTTGCAATTGGCCTCTAATTGCCCTCTTACTGTAACTAGCCATAACTCAGAGGGCCATGTAACCCCACACCTTACGATAGTGTGGAGGACAAAATCGAACAAAGATTATATCAACAGCTTCAGGACAAGCTAGTGGGGCAAGAGAAGAAGCAGCAGGAGCGGTTGGAGAGGCTTTTGCAGTGTGTCAAAATGAGGAACAAAAGGAGCAACAGGAGAAGCACTATACCGCATTTTGTGGTTAGCTCGTTTTCACGCTAAGAGGTCAGAATAAGGTGTGAGTCAGCATTTTTCACAAAGCAACCCTTCCGGACTAGTTGTTTCCTCTAAATCGATGGCAAAAGTCACCCCGCAAGTCTCGGGATTGCACTGCTGTAGGTTCCGTATGCCTGGATTGGCGGTGGACCTTTTATATGATAATAAATTTTGATTGAAACCCCACAATAGATATCTATGAAAATCCTACCCCTAAAGGAAACTCTCTGCTCAAAGAAGTTCGTGTATTTCGCCACTTCCTCTGCTGACCTCCTCTTCTGATCTCTTAGCGTGAAAACGAATTTAAACAGATAATGCGGCATGCAACAGATAGAACTTCACAGAACAATTGTCCCGCAGGCTAAAAGAAATACTGCCCTTACGGTAAATTCCAACACTCTTTATTCTCCTTCTCCTTCTAATTTATTATTAGAGCCTCATTGCTTTATAGGAGAGAACGGATAAGTTGAAATTGTAGCAAAAATTCAGTGTAGGCGGAGCGCTCGGTATGACATCACCCAATAACGAGGGTTCAGTAAGGTAGCACCCTCAGTGAGACTTGGTCAATAGGGAGGTTTTGCTGCGACGGTCGTCACTGGAACTGTCCTTGCTGCTAGAGAAACGGCACTAACCATACCAAATTTGTGTAAGTGCTAAGCGCCTCAGCTATGCTCAGTCTTAAGAACAATTCTTAAATAAGACGGTCGTAAAAGCCCTTTTGTTTACCAGTTTGTTGACAAAAATAACCGTTTTTCTTTTTCTTCTCACTGTGGCTATCAACTCGCAAAGTAAAAAATGTTGTTCCTAAAGCCACCAGGATCAATACATGAGAGAGCCTTACTATTTGCTTCCTGGTTTGGTATTCTGCTCGGTCGGGGAGGGCCAGTATTGAAGGTGGGAGGCTTGTTGGGGGGGGGGGGTGCTGAGGCTGGGCGAGGCGATGTGGTTGTTGAAACATTGTATTTGTTGGTAAAGCTAGTATTGCTCATAGCGAGCAACATGCGGTTCACATCCACTCATCCTTTCCTTAAACTAAACTCTATTCTCTCATAGATAGGAAGGCTCTTCATTTCTAGCTCACAATACTAAACCCTAATAGAGTATTGGGCTTACCCCCCTGCTCACTTTGACGGATGCTTGCAACGTAGGGAAAGATTGTAGTAGGGTTAAGCTGCCCTAATCATCATGTCCATCAAGCAGCCTCTACCCGGGTACTGGCACTTACTCTATTAACGGAGAAAGTTACATAATGAACTCTACCCAGATGGCCCAGTTACTTCCTCTTATGCAAAGCTTGTTTGCGTCAATAAACTTGCTAATCGGATGTGCTTGGCTTTGTTATGGGCATGGAGGAAATAGTTTAGGAGATATGTAGACGGAACGGATACGGGAGAATATTCTATAGAGAGTATATCCGCATGTTCTTTTCTTTGTTATTACGGGTGTACTGAGCAATAGGGATATGAGGCAAATACAGAGATATGGATGGGTGATCCATAGGTGGATCAGCATGTCGTATATGCTTTACTTATACACCTGTTTTTACCATTAGTTTGATTTTATATCGTAAAGCAGTTTAGAGCAGTTTAGAGCAGAGTGAGCGAGAGCGAGGGTGCTACCTCACTCGGTCTAGCCTTGAATCGGATTAGTAAGTGGCTACAGTCGCACCTCGCTATAATGAAACGCTTTATACGGGAACCTCGCTGTTACGAATGAACCTTCTGAAAAATTACACCCCTGCTCCCATACAAACAGACCTCGCTATAAGGAATTTCTTCTGAAACCTCGTTATAACGAATGAAAGAACCTGAATTCTTGGCATTCGTTATAACGAGGTGCGACTGTACTTCTTTTTTGCTCACCACGCGAGCACGATCACTTTTGTTTGCTCAAAGTCAATAAACACAATCTGCTCCCTTTTTCTTTCAGGTGAGTTACTACTCCTCTTATCCTCACAAGGCAAGCTCGTGCACTTATTGCTCAAACTTAATTAACACAATAGCCCAGCCCACCAAAAATGATCTCATCATTTAGGTCTAGCATCTCTAATTCACTCGCACTTCGCCCCGCTGTATGCCATATTCTCTGGCAATTGCCCTCTCATCGCTCTCTCACTATAACTAGCCATAAGTCTGAGGCCCATGGAACTCCTGCACCATACGATCGCATAATGGACAAAATCGAACAAGGATTGTACCAGCAGCTTCAGGACCAAATCGAGAGACATGAGAAGAAGAAGCATGAACAATTGAAGATGCTTTTAAGGTTGCAAAAATCGGAACAAAAGGAGCAAGAGGAGGAGCATCACGCGCGGCAGATGGAGCTTCGCAGAAAGATTATCTGGCTGGCAAAAAGAAGTATCACATTTGCAGTAAATCCCTGAACACTTTATTTCACTTCTGATACTAATTTATTATTAGAGCATTGCCCTACAGGAAAGAACGGATAAGTTGAAACTGCAGCAGAGATTTGGTGTACGTGGAGCACTCGGTATGAAATCTCCCATGGAGGTGGTCAGAGTTCAGAAAGTTAGCACCGTCAGCGGATCTTGGCAAATGCCTGTCTGTATTTTTGGTTGGGTACTATCGCGACACCCTCAGATTCGCTTCCTCCTCGAATTCGGTTTCTGGGCTACACAGGGCAGGTATCAGCCATCATCCACTACGCAACATGTGATAATCTGCCGTGAATATGTCACTTTTTTAGCCAGATCCTTACCGGTACAGCCACTACAAACCTGCGTAGCCCGGAAACCGAATTTGAGAAGGAAACTAATTTGAGGGTGCCGCGATACTAGTACCGAAATTTGGTGTTAAGCCATGCCAAGTTTCACTGAGGGTGCTGCCTTGCTGAGTCTTCACCCGGTCTACCTGATTTATAAGAGGTTCCTAAACATTTTAGTACAGAGTCGATAGTTTTCTACGCTATATTGCATGGAAAGATTAACCACTTTCATCGTACCCAGGACGGACTTATTCTCCTTGCCAAACAACCCGCTTTTAAAACTATCCTTGACGCTGAAGTCAAGGCACGGAATCTCATTTCGAAACAAGTTTCTGACTGTATCCCAACTCTCTACGAATCAATGTCGAAATACGCTCATGGTAAGGATAGTACAATTATCCTAAAAGCTTCTGATTATAGGGCCGAGGAGCTTGCTGCACTAGTGACATTCCTCAAACTGCAAAGTACTTGGTCTGGGTCAGGCATGTTGGCATGGAGGGAGGAGGCTCAGGAGGACACTCAGGAAAAGGTTGCGCAGGATAGTATGGAGGAGGCTTTTGGGGCTGGGGGGAAGGGAAGTAGTCAGAATGGCGAAGAGTCCGCGGCAACAGTGGGCATGAAGGGGGAAGCTATCAGAGATGAGATGTAGCTCGTGCTGTAGATACACTATCGGTAATGTAGGAGGAGGCCGAGCAGGCCACGGGGTAGACATTCTGGGTACCGGCATGGGCGATTCATGGAGGATAGCAGACGGGGCTCTTGGAGAGGACTTTGGGAGACTAGAGAAATGGGGATTGTGACCTTTATGGTCTTAACATTATTCCAACAGTATAGATATTCAATGAAAAATTTCGTCTTCCTTTATTATTTTTTTAAAATTGTTAGTTTTGTCAAAAGGTTCGACGTGGAGGAGATGAGGCTCGCACGGAAGTAGCCAATAGACTAAGAGATTTGACCTGGAACTTAGGCACTCGGAGGAAGGATATGTAACGTAAGTTTACCGCCTAGAATACTTCGTTCATTCAATTCTAGTTTTGAGCAAGTAGTTGCTTATAGCTGCAGTTATAGCGAGGGTAGGCGGTCAAGCCGAGGGGGGAACCCAAACGGCGATAGAAGCTTCCGGGTCTGCACGAAAATAGACACCGCAACCCCGCGACCCCCCACCTCTACAGGAAGTTACCGAAAACGGAAGCGATGATCCCCCCCTCGACACGCCTAACTTCCTCTCCTTGAGGAATAGAAAGCTCGGAATTTGGCCCGCGCTGGGTAGAGCTCCGAGCTCCCAGAGTATTGAGGACTAGGTGCTGGACCCCCGGCGCGGTTGCGCAGCGGTTCTCTAAACAACCCTTTGGAGTCTCTGGGCTGGGATACTGAGATCGAGCTTGGCTTTCGTGGTGAAACTGATGGTGGAGTGCCTGAGTATAAGGTTCGTCGCTCGGATAAAGTCCAATCTGGCAACAGCTAATGGTGGAGGTGGAGGTGGTGGGGATGGGGATAGTCCGGACCCGCGCAGCCCAACAAGGCCCAAGAACGCAGAGACGGCGTGCAAGGAGAGGTTCAACTACCGTACCGTACAGTACGCTTTTGATTGAGCAGCTACACTGTTTAAGACGAATTCTGAGGCTAAAGAGGCTACTTCCATATTTGTGGAGAACAAGGATAGCTACCTGTATTGTTATGAGTTCAGGATGGGAGAAGAACGCGCTGGCTAGCTGAAGAAGGATGAAGAAGTCAAGTGAAGAAGGACGAAGAAGCCAAGAGGGAAGCGTAAGTATATTGACCGGAGGCGTGGCTATCTTGCTTACTTTCTAACTATGGTGGAATATAGAGCTTATATACACAAGAGAAAGACATCTTTCCACCATCTTAACTGCCGGAAATCCATCCGGGGATGCCCAGGGCAAATACAGGTTCTGTCTCTTTTCCGTCTGCCATTCTTGCCTATCCACCGGTTTCCTGCCCGGTTGCTCCACCGCCGTCCTCTCCGGTTTTCGTCTGCGGTTCCCTGTCCGGCCTTTACCGGCAATGTATGCGAATCGTCCAATAGTATACCATCATGGTACCTCCGCTCCCCTTCTTGATTGATAGTGAGTGACTAAGGAAACTAATAACTAACAGGCAATAAAATGCGAAAGAGGTAGAAAGAGAAATACGTTGGTATGTGGTGATGGCCGGTGCTCTTCAACAACCTGCTTAATAAATGCGGTGCCGAGAGGAAGTTCTTCATCGTGGAACTCTGGAATGTCATACTCGTTGATTCCGTCGTCCTGGCGAACTTTGAGTTTTACTCATCCATGTTCCGTAGTTTAAAGATGTTTGACAGAGATCGGTATCCAATCAAACGGAATGGCTAGAAGGATCTCAGTGTCTTCAAAGCGAGGAATTATCGGCAGGCGCAGGCCTTGCTAATCGGGAACCAACTCATATGGGCGAGGCACTGGTATTTGAAGGTGGAGCTCTTGACCCAGTACCGTATTTACTCGAATATAAGAGAATGGCGCTAGGATGTGATCTTTCCCCACCAAGACCACACTAAGGCTATAAGAAGGCTAAGGCTATTCCGTTTTTCCACCGGACAACCTCACCTCAAGTCTAGCGTAATTCTCTTGTATTCGAGTAAATACGGTACGGGAATGAGTTTTATTGCCCGATTAGCTTGTTGAGGGGGTATGAGACGACTATGATGGAAGAGTTTAAACACCCAGACGAGATCAGTGTTGGCGGGGCTGAGGAGGATATCATTGGGAAAGTGGCGCCTGAGGGGGTTGCTGTGAATATACTCGAGTGCAAGCACGGGTCACAGCTATGACCCTAACGGTGGAGGAGGTGGCGCCTGAGGAGGTGTACGCGGTCAATGAAGTGCCGGTGCAGGAGATCTGGCTCCAAAGGTATCATGACGTATCGGCGATTTCCAGGCGGGTATTGGTGTTGGAAGTTGAGTCTTTGTTTTCTACCCACTTGTAAAGTCATGCGTATGCCCTCTACTCGAGTACGAAGCATTCCACTCCCACATCCGCTATGGCGAAGTCGTCTACTGTGATTTCCGCTGGGATGGTGTCTTCCTCCACAGGAATAATGGGGGCCATCCGTCCGACGAGTGCAATCCCGAATCCCATGGAGAACAGCCAGCAAGGAACCAACACCAGCGACCCTCCCATGCCAGAGACAAAGAGAGGAGACGATATCTAATACTACCTCTGCAGCGTTAAAGCACCTGACACAACCTTGCGAGAGCTCGAATACCACCACACCCCTTCCCTTCCTCCCCCTCCCCATCCCCCTCCCCATCCCCCTCCCCATCCCCCTCCTAGACCCTCCGGATCCCAAGTAATGCACCCTCATTCCCACACCCTCCCCCCGCGGGGTCAACAGCCCAAGAAAACTTCTTCCAAACCTTACACAAGCGCCTAAGCCTGCTAGAAGCAACGCAACCCTCTCATTACAACACATAGGGGAGCAATCCCGCATACTCCGCAATGCCTTCGTTAACGTTAAAAAGCGCCAAACAGAGAAGAAGGCACAATACATTGAGAAATTAAATTCTACAGTTCTAACAGAACTGCACAGTTACATTTGTCCCCTTTCCATCTCCAGATTCCTGGAGGTACTAACGTTATGAAGAGGGAATAATACGACCAACTCTGGCAATCAACCGTGACAGCCCTTGAATCACAAAGCACGCACACAGGCCAGCAGATACAAACCCCGCACAACACAGCTAACCTTACTCACCGATGAACTCCTCTTCCAGCGGCGCATCTACCAACCACACTCCCTCCTGCTACTACTGATAACCATAGCTGTGAGGGTAAGCGTCGCTATAATATTCTCTAATCAGAGATCTACCTCCTCGAATTCAGTATCACTCAGAGGAGTAGGAGGCCGAAGGTTCCTAACAAGACACCTACACTCTACCTCCCAGGACGATGATCCACAGACCCCTCCATCCCCCAATGACGAGGGAGCAAACACCACCCAACAGGGATGCACTAACTCCTACCAGATACCCATTGGTTAATTTCCTTTCACACTCTCTCATTAACAGTACTATATACGGGAACGATAGCGCGCACATCCTCGGCCCTAGAGTCCCAGTCGTTACACTTTGTGTTGAACAACATCTCTCCCGAGGGGTATATCCAACTTCCACTCCTAGGATCTTGATACTGTGGACCATGCTCCGAATTTGACACCTCCATGTTCGCCCGCAGGATTGTCGCAACCCTCCGGTCAACACAGAGCTTTAAATTTGAGCGCCTGAGATGTCCAGCTGAGAACTCCTTGTGCATTTTCGACTAGTCACAGGATGTTGAGGGCTGCGTTGAGGCCAGCCATATTGAATGAGCAGAGTGAGGTACTGGACATGCGTCTGTTCCGGTAGCGGCAGCGGCAGTGGCAGGGTTGGGATTTTCTTAACTGGGCATTCCGTTGGGTTTCATAGGAAGTGTGCGGGATTGAAACCAAGAGGTGAGGTTTTTCCTGATCACAAGGCTCAATGAGGAAGGGTTGAGGGTTTGAGACTTACCCGCTTGGTATGGCATTGCTGGTGAGCTATCACGGCCCTAGGAATGCTATTTCACCTCCTCGATTGAAAAGACCTCAATTTTCCCCCAGAGTTGATGTTTTTCTTTCTTCTCCTATTTTATCAAAACATCCCTAGAATAAATTCTGGCCGATAAGGTCTACTCTGCAAGATCCACCACCCCCGTCAGCATTGCTGTCACCAAGTGTGTTTCTACCCCTCCAGCCCCCGACTCAGCTCCATCCAACCCAGCCAGATTTTCCTCTCCACTACCCCTTTCTCATATAACCCTAAAATCGAATGATCCCCTATCTAACATATTTCTCAATCGAGACTGGCGCAAGCACCACAGAAAACTCAATCTTCCCACCGAATCCTGTCTCTCCCAAGCCGATCTAAGAACGTACACAACTGCAGCCTGTAGCCCCACCCTCATAGTGAACTCCCTCTGGCTAAGTGGTGAAGCTCAGGACATCTCAAGAGCCAAGCAAACTGCATGCTTCATGAACTCAAAATCTTAAGAAAGAACCATGAGGACACTGATCCGCTCCTGCGTAAGTTGTGCAGGTCCTGGGTTCATTTCATTTCCAAGGACAACTTCCCTACTGCAGCAGAACTTGCGTTCACCGCTGCTGGCTTCGCAGCTTCAGCTCGGCCTATTGCAGATTTGTATGAGCTGCCGGAGTGACTAATGGAGTTGTCCAAGGTCGCAAGGTAGGGGTCAGGGTCAGGTTGCAGATGACTGTTGGTTGGATATGTCGCGTGGGAGCTTGTATAGGCAGTGGATGGGAGTGATTGGTACCCTGCGGAGGTGGGGCTGGCATCTCTCTGACCGGATATGAAATCCATTATTCCCGCCACACCCGCAACGAAGAACGCAGTTTGTTCTACAGCCGGCATGCAAGCTATCATATAATCTCAAATAATTGAATTCTGTACTATGTCGTTGGAGTTGGCTCCTATGGTCAGGTCTAATGTTTTTCTGTTTTCATGTTTCTCATAGGCTAAGCAGCTCTTTTTTTGCTGCGATTTTCCCCCATTTCCGAGGTAGGGAATGTTCAACTACATGGTACATAGTTCAATTCTTCAAGATTTTAAGGTATTTACTAGCGTGTGATAATTTATGAGGCAAACGATATCCTAAGAAAACTTTGAGAACCCGGCGATAAAGAAAGAAAAAAAGTATTTAATATAAACGAGCAAGAGTAATTACCGTATACAACAGGGGCCAGTTAAGTTAACAAGACAGCCAAACAACGAAACCAACAAACCACCCAATGCAACTGCTATACCAGGGGTTCTCAAAGTAGGAGGGCAACGGTGGTTCCACAATTTAGCGGGGGTTGATTCTAGCCAATGGTGTCTAAAGGTCTGGATCAGACTTTGAGTACCCCGTCAATGGTAGTTGAGCAATTGTCCCGGCCAAGCCAAAAAATAAAAAGTGGTGTCTGGGAAGTATGTCATACCTTCCACATCAAGCAGTCATGATGAGTACTGTTGAGAAAACGCAATTCGAGGACAGTATGGCAAGTCAGAAACTGCAAGCACCGCAAGCGTCTAAGTCTACCTCGCCTGTTTCAGTAACGAGCTCTGTAGGCATAATTTGTGTGAAAAGCGAACTCTCTTTCAAGATTGAAAAAGCGCGGTAGAACCGTGAAGTTGTTCGGAAGTTCCAACTCGGATATGACCTACGTCGTCTACCTCTACTACGACTAGAGAGTGCCCAGAATTTATTTTGATTGGTTGTATTAACTAACGCTTTGGGTGTTAACAGGCTTCATTAGTGCCAGGAAACCGATTTGAGGAGTGGAAATCGTCCCTCAAGCCCCCCGATTGACTTGGCACCTCTTAGCCAATCATCTCCCGGCCCGAATTGAAAGACCACCGTTGCCCTCCTGCTTTGAGGACCCCTAATGTGGGGAAAGTTGATACGCACGTCCACCACTCTGCTTACATGAATCAGAAGCAACTCCTACGGTTTATAAAGCATAAGGTGAGGGGATGCCCGGATGTGAGCATCCCTCCTCCTCTTGTTTCTGGAACGTATGTTCTAAGGGCAAGGGAAATAACTGGGTAATAGGAAAAAGTGCCATTTCGGGGCGGGGGGCACCTTACATTGATTGAGGTATTTGCCAGCATCAATTTGACTGCATATGACCTTAGTATCGACACCTTAGCTATGCATGTAAGTCACGACTGCCTACCGATGGGCTAAAGTGCCAATAACTCGCGTTTTTTATTCGGCAATTATTAACCTTTAGCGGGAGGCAGGCCCATACCGACTCGTTCCATCGCTTCGACAGATTCAATCTCAAGTATAATCCAGTGGGGGAATCTCGCTTGCGAACTATTTTCCTCAAGACTGATAATGATATTAAGGGCCGCTACCTCGCTGAGATTACTAAGGGTCCGTGCTTGATGAAACGCATTCCCTTTATCGCATATTAACTTCTGGGTAATATAGAGGTTTTCCAGGATCTCGAGGCAAGTAAATACCAAATGGCCGAATATCGCATTTCGACACACGGACGCGCAGAAGACGAATTGGATAAGCTGGCAGCATGGGTGGTGGACAACAAACTACTCTCCCACAATGCTCGCTGGCTGATTCAGGTTCCACTCCTCTATAATGTTTACAAGTCTACTGGCCTTATCAATTCCTTTGATGAGGTGGTTCACAACATATTCAAACCGCTTTTTGAAGTAACAAAGGACCCACCATCGCATCCCATCACTTCTTCTTGCAGAGAGTAGCCGGCTTTTATAGTGTCGATGATGAGAGCAAGGCTGAGCGAAGGACCTTCAGGAAATTCCCATCTCCGCCGAAATGGACTTTTACGTCTAACCCACCATACAGCTATTGGATTTATTACTTGTTTGCGAACACGGCATCCTTGAATGTCTAGAGTGATGGTATTATAATCCCAGCAGTAGAACACTGCAATAGGAGCAGAGATAGCGCAGGCCGATGGGCAGCTCGGGCATGTATGGAGGAACACAGAAGTGTGCACGGGTGAACGTTCTATACTAGGGAAAGCACGGAGATTAGGGCATATGCGGAGACTTATGGCTGTCACATGTAAGAGCAGAGTTTTACCTACTAGAGGTGAGCCGTAGCTAGCAACCTCCATAGCGAATACAACTCCAACATCTCCTCCGTCAAACACACCCGAACACGAATCGTGCCACCTCCATCATGGAGAAAACAGCGTGGGTTCAATACATTTGTCATTTGTCATGTTGCGTCCGCATTGCGGTGAGACGGGAGATACAGATCGTCTGGTTGTGGCTCGGAAACGACTACCATGTGCCGGGACCTGAGGGGAATAACATGAATAAGCCCAACGTCCCTAACATTAGGGTGGCTTTCCGACACCAAACATTGCGCCAAGAGCTGAAAATGTGAGTCTCTTCCATCGCTCACCAAAGAACATACTAACCTAGGATAGGCTCGAGCGCTACACCTCCGCCCAGGTTGTGGACAGCTCTGGTGCAGCTAGTTTCCAGGACGCTACATTAGCCGGCAGGCTCGCGCTCCCGCGAACGCCATTCCAAGTCTCCCGCCCTCACTCGCCGACCACAAGTATGCAAAAAAAAAACCCCACCCCAGTGCAGGAGCATCCTTCTTTGCAAGGTGATCTTCCGTCGCCAACCCAGTGTCCGATATCACTGGGTTTTTACAAATTCCCTGCATCCATTCACATCTATGACTTCCAAAGCCAGAGTACTTCCCCAAACCCTCTGCTCCAGGGGTGGGGTCTCGTGACGCTTACCCAGGCTTCCCTGTCTTGACCATGTCCGTATTGAGGCATCATACTGGTGGGAGTTCGGGAAGTCCCGGTGGCTATGGGGATCGCCACATTAGTGGTTCAGAGCCCAGAGTCTGGCCGGGTGTCATAAGTAGGCGCCAGAAAAGCGCTTCAGAGAAGGACGGCACAAGCAAGGGGGCTGAAAACGAGGCGAAGGACAGCGACCATGGGAGCGTTGCTGGTGGTTCAGCTTTTCTGGGTTGATTTCCCTTACGGTGTCTGGCTGTTTTGGTGAGCGTTGTCCTTCGTTTTTGTGGTAGAGATCATTGGATACCTTATTGTTTTATGACAGATTGGACTAGTTCTCATAGATGTGATTATTAGTGAGATACGAAATCACATCTCGCAGTAGTTATTTACGAAAAAAATGGGTGCAACGAAGGGCTGCGCCAACGAGGAATGTAAGGAGAGAATACGCTATCCTTCCTGTAGCGTAGAATAAAATTGAAGGGAGATAGTATCAGCGGCTTCAGGACCAGCTCGAGAGACAACAGCAGAAGCAGCACGAGCAATTGGAGAGGCTTTTGCAGTGGCAAAAAGACCAAAAGGAGCAACAGGCAGTGTTCCCAACGGGCCAGGTAGGCCAGGCCGCATTAAAGCCTGGCCCGGCCTATAGAAATTCTCTAGGGCCTGGCCGGGCCGGGCCCGCATATAGGCCATATAGGCTCAGTGCCAGTTCCCGGATCGGTCTAGGCTAGTCGGCTCTTGGCGAGTAGCTATGTAGTTTCTACAGCAAACAATCGAACTAAATGTTCTCCTTTATCTGATAACTTTGGAAATGCAAGAACCATTTCGCTTCATTAGCAAAAAATACTAGAGATAGTAGGCCAATTAATTAAATTCATTGTAGGAAAACAACAGCTGTTGTGGTTGGTCAACTGTGCAGTGCT